>Ga0082212_10000167_pt1 | contig 96938 bp, 82 predicted proteins | sample TergutNt197P3_FD_71548 | JGI IMG/M metagenome (GOLD analysis project Ga0082212, IMG submission 71548) | Neocapritermes taracua P3 segment gut microbial communities from Petit-Saut dam, French Guiana - Nt197 P3 | ecosystem: Host-associated > Arthropoda: Insects > Digestive system > Gut ...
CTAAATGTTTTGAAAAAGACGGAAGCAATGTTGCTATTTCTCTTACCCAAGATGATGCAGAAAAGCTTTTTGGTAGCCTTCAGCTAAACGGTTGGGAGCAGAATGGCGATTTAAAAGGCCCTTCAGAAACCTTTCAAAGCCTGCCGCATACTAGCTTGGAGATTAAAGGCAATCAGTCTACAGATTTCTGGATGGAGATTGACTATGATTTGAAAACAGCTAGAGTGTTCAGGCTGCTAGCAGTAAATGCAAAAGAATATGACTATGAGTGGGTAGATTATTCAGTGTCCGATGAAGTTATCAAGAACTTGAAAAATTTCGAGAAAAGGCTTCCTGAACCTGTATTCCCTCAAGTTACCGCCCTAGAACCCATTGTGGATTTCCCCAAGCCAAAGATAATGAGCTTTGATGATTTACAGGCTATTGGTGAGCAGCTTTTGTTGTTCAGAGAAGCTGCGAGAGCTGGTGTTATTACACCAACAATGGCCGAAGCAGGCGTTAAATCTAGTGTTATAGAATTGACAAACCAAGAAGCCCAAAGATTGCTGCACTTCTTGAAACTTAATGAATGGAAAGAGGAAAGCGATATTGTTGGTCCGGAAGACAGCTTTACACCACTTAATGAGCTAGCAGACTTCGAAATTAATACCCATCCTTTCTATGGCAATTATCGATTATCTGATTTTACTTTTCATATTGACTATAAAACGGGATCAGCAGTAGTGCGCAGGCTGATCTGCAATGATGACAATTCAATAAGCCATGAATGGAAAAGCTACAGCATCCCAGACCAAGTAATTGAAAGCTTAAAGTCCTTTGCTAAAAGCCTTTTAAAAGCTCATTTAAAAGACAGGTATATCTGGGTAGCCGATAAGGCTGTATGGCTAGAACGAGACTTCGAATAAGCTAGCTTCAAAGTTAGATCAAAAAACTAATGAGTACCACGTCATGTCGATAAAACCCCAAGTGAGGGGTCTTTACATATCATGAAACTCTGTTATGAAACTCCAGACAAGGGTGCAAATCGCATTTATTCTTTAGCAAAAATGTAAAAAAGTGTAAAAAAACAGGCTCCAAAAAGAAACCTGCCTAATAAGCTAATAAAATGGCGCGCCGAAGAGGATTCGAACCCCTGACCTTCTGGTCCGTAGCCAGACGCTCTATCCAACTGAGCTACCGGCGCAGCTAAGGCATTATAGCATATCATTGCATGGTTATGTCATTTTTTTTGCAATATCCACCATGATGCCGGAATCCATTGCAGCATAAAGCCAAGCCATGCCTTCTGCCCTGCCGCTGCGAGGCTAGTTGCTATTAATTGCCTCAACGAACCACTGCGGCTCTTCATACCACAAATACTTCACCTGGCCCTGAATCCTCACGGTATATCGCATGCCTTGGCCGCCAGCCTTAAGGCTGGCAGCCTGGCGCTTGTCAAGGATCTTGTCAATTTGGTACACTCTGCCGTCTTCCCAGTGTATGCACAAAGGGCTCATCTCCCCGTCAATGCTAAATGACACATCCACTGGAACATATTTCTTTTCAATTCCCATTTTTTCACCTTATGCTTAGGCAAAGTAGCTTACAGGGTGAATTGTATGATCTGATTTTGGGTCAAGCCCTGTAAGAGAATCATCGCTTAGCATCACCGCCCGCTTTACCGACTGGTGGCCGAACCTGTTGCGCAAAGCGTCTATTGTTTTTTCAAGCTCTTCGCGCTTTTGCATCTGCTTTCCCTCGTCAGTGTAGCTAAGCTGCACATGCCAGTTTTGCGAAAGCCCCGTTGCCCTTACTCCAATGCTGCGCAGCGGCTTGCCATGAAGGTGGTTGTCTCTGTAAAGCTTTATCGCTGCATCAAAGAGCATCCCCGAGACGCACGTGGGGCTGGCAAGGCCCATCTGCCTTTGGTAGGACAATAAGTCTTTGTCGCGAAATGTCACTTGGACTGTGCTTGCCAGCACGCCATAGTCGCGCATCCTCGAGGCAACGCTCTCACAAAGCACATACAAAGTGAGGCGCACATCCTCTTCTGATTCCAGGTCCCTTGGCGCAGTCGTGCTGTTGCCGACTGATTTTATAATAGAAGGCCCCCTCATGCTGGCCTTTGCAACTGGCGCATCATCGAGCCCGTTGGCAAAGTACCAGAGCGTCTGGCCGTTCTTCCCAAGCGAATTCTTTAACAGGCTGGGATCAAAGCGCGCTAAATCGCCGATTGTCCTTATGCCAAAGTTAAATAGCTTTCGCTTTGTCGACCTGCCAACGTACAGCAGATCCTCAGCCGGAAGCTCCCAAGCGACTTCCTTGTAGTTTTCACGGCTTATAACTGTAGTTGCGTCTGGCTTTTTGAGGTCGCTTCCAAGCTTGGCAAATATCTTGTTCCACGATACCCCAACAGACGCGGTCACGCCAAGCTCCGCATAAATTCTTCTGCGGATCTCGTTGGCGACTTTTTCGCCGTCGCCAAACAGTGCTTGTTGGGCTGTTATATCTAATGCCGATAGGTAAAACTTTGATACAATCTCTATCTTTTGCCGGCTAAGTCGGAAGGATTGCTCCCTCTTTCTCGCCAAAGAACCGTACGTGTCAGTTTCCTGACATACGGCTCAAACATGCCTTTATCCGAAGCGCCGAGCCATCTTTGCCAGAGTTTCGCCGCTTGCAGGGTCAGCGAAGTTTCCGCTTGCCCAATACTTGCTGCGAATCCATTTCTGGCTCTTTTTAGGGTGCTCCCGCTTGAAAAAGCGCCGCAGGGACTGCTGTATATAATAGTCCATGCTATGCAGCGCCTTTCTTGAGCTTACCGGGGCCCAAGAGCCAGAGATATCCTCTATAAGGCTATTTAGTGATCTTACAAGTGCCTTTGATCCCTTCCCATGCGATGACTTAACAGCTTTTGAGATCCGGGCCTTTGCAGCCTTCACGCTTTCTTTGGAAGGCGAAATCCCGTATGGGGATATTAAAAACCCCAGAAAGCAAAAGCCATTTTCTACAGCATATACTGTGCAGGCTGTATCATGGGCAAATGCAGCGATGCCTTCATCGCTGCTGCAAAAGAATGCATATTCGCTCTTTGAGCAAACCAGCTCGCAGCCCGGCGCGCCCAAATGGCCAAGCCCGTCTGTTGGGCCTACAGCCGCCCATTTGTACGCCTTTGCTGCTTCATATGCTTTCAAGGCAAGCTCGCTGCCAGTGCCCCGGGCCGCCTTTTGCCTGTAAAGCAGCATCCTGCTTAGCCCTCTTGCCCTTCTGTAGTTTCCTTCGCTTTCGGCATGGCTGATGCGCTCGCGCAGCCTTTCAATATACATTGTATGAGCAGGCAATGCGGGCTTTTCATTAAAAGCGTTCACGTCTGTTGCCTCCTTAGTGCAGAATCTATTCTGCCTATAGAAATTCTGTGAGCACAGCATGCCATGTTGCATGCCAGCCGGAAGTCTGCGCCCTTTCGGGCCGCGCTACTCACGCTATCCACACGGTTATTTCCATTCCCGCTCCCTTTCGGGCATGTGGCGTTTGCTTTTTCCGGCATCCTACGCCCCCTGGGCCTTTTGCTTTCCTTGCAGTCAGCATACCGCGCCGCTTTTTGCAAAACGCGGGGCCCAAAGGGTTTTCCAAGTTCAGCTTCTATCAGATCCGGATGGTTTAGGCCCCCCCAATACGCCGGCAGGCATGTAGGATGTGGAGAGCGGGATTCGGGGGAAAGCCCGCCGCTTGCCTGCGCCTCGGAAGCATTCATATCCAGCTTCCGCCTGTGGGTTACGGCGCTTATAGGGATTCACTCATCGTTGGCCATGCCACCCTTTCCCTCGCCCTTAGCGCTATGGATACTAAGCGCTAAGAAGCTTTTCCTCATGCAACCTACAAAGGGGTTGCCCTCTTTGCAGTTTTGGACGGGAATATCCCCCACAACCGGGACAGCAGCTTATAGCTGCACTGATGTATTTCGGAAGAAGCCGCTTCTTGTCGCAGCCCCCGGCCCACACCGTGCATGCGGGTTTCCTCGCACACGGCGTTCCACCGGCCCTGCCAATAGGCCGGCTAGAGGCCATTCCTCCACCCCCATTACAGGGGCTTCCCAGGTGCTGCCTCCGCTTTTGGCGCTGGCTCAGCTGCTTATTGTTCTTCGACAGCCTATTGCTTATGCAACCCAGCGCTTTTCCCCGTTCCGACAGCTTTATCTTTGCATGTATGCCTTTAGGCGCTTGCTTTGGGCCAGCCAGCTTTCCTGCGCCTGTAACGCAGCATGGCCTTTCATAGCTGGCATTCTTACTCAGCCACTCTGGGCCGGCTCCTTTAAGCCACAAGTTTGCTCTCGCTCGCCATGGGCATTTTATAGACCCCCGGCATATTTAGTGCCGGCTTCACCGGGCTTCGCACCGCATTCTGCAATGCCGCACGCCGGAGTATTAGGGAGGGCGCTTCAAGGCGTTACCCTGTCATTTCGCCCTTCAAGCTGCCAGTTCTTCTATAGATGGCTAAAAACCTCTATAGCGCCTAAGCTTTTCACTTAGGAACGGGTCGCACGCCAACATTCGTCTAGCCCAAAAGCCTCTACGCGATCAGTGTACTGCTCGTATATCGTTCGCACTAAGCCGGAATACTCCAAATATTTTTTGAAATTCGGCTTTATGCATACAAGATCCGGGCACTTCTGCATTGCTTGCCATATGGCTTCCCCTGTCTTGATCCCGTATTTTTTGGCAATCTCGTTCTTGGCAAGAATTATGCCGTGCCGCTTCTCAGCGTCTCCGCCGACTACGACAGGCTTATCACGTATGCCAGGTTGGTGAAAGCACTCAACTGAAGCGTAAAAACCGTTTAGATCCGAGTGCAAAATTACCCGATCCACCGCTACCTCCTTTTAATGAAACATTTGTTCTATTCATTATAATAATATTATATGCCAGAATCAATAAAACAATCAGGCTTTCAAATGACTTATACTGTCAATATTCGCAGTTAAAGGCAAAAGAAGAAAATTGCAGATAAAATTTTAGCCTACTCACGTTATGGCAACTCATGAATAATATATTCTGACTACAAAACTTGAGGAGATGAATATATGCGAAGCAATAATATTTTTATATTCGGCTCATCTAAATGCGGTACTGCTGCTTGCGGCACTGCACTAGAGCCTATATATAATATGCCACCCATCACCTTGCCTGCTTTACCATCAATTGGGGTACAAGGCTGTGGCTGTGGGCAACAGCAAATATGCAACAATAGCTGTGGCTGCAACAATTCATGCAGCAATAGCTGCGGATGCGGCAGTTGCGCTTGCGAAGCTGTACAAGATGACTGCTGCTGCAATGAATGCAGCTGTGCTTGCGAAATAGAGTGCTGCTGCGAATGCGACAACAGCTGTGGATGCGATGACTGCTGCAATAGCTGTGCGTGCGAATGCACATGCGAATGTGAAGCAGTTACGAGCTGTGGATGCAACAGTTGCTATAATAGCTGCGGATGCGGCATACCCGGAAGCGGCCCTGGAGTTGTAGAGCCTGTAAAGAACACCCAATGCGGCGAAGCCTGCAGGCAGCCAGTCTACACATCGCCTATGCCGATTCCGAACTTCAATTGCGCCATTTTAAATGAAGCAAACAGAGATGACTGCATAACAGAGCTTCCGTCCTACATCGCGCCTAGGGCAACCATGCCTTCATGGGCTTCAGCTGCGCTGTGCGCCCGCCCTGAAAGATGCGACAACAGATGCTACTAAATGAAAAATACTTATTAATGCTAGCCTTATAATAAGCCTGGCTGCGAGCCAAAAGCTCAGAAGCCGGCACAAAAGCGCAAAAGCCTAGGCGTGCGCTTATGCCCCTGCCTTGCAGGGGTTTTTTAATATTTAAAGCTGCAGCTGCATAAGCTTATACTATAAAACTTGGACAAACAGAAAGGGAAAAAATGCCACAGGCATACCAAAAATGCGCTATAAGCTTTGGGCTTGTGCACATTCCAATAGCGCTATATACATCCGCTGCTTCAAGCGGCATCTCATTCAACCAGCTCCACAAAGATGATCTGGGCAGAATAAGGCATAAAAAAGTCTGCTCCGTATGCGGCGATGAAGTAACTGCGGATGAAATAGCAAAAGGCTTCGAATATTCGAAAGGCAATTACATCGTCATAGAAGACAGCGAACTTGAAAAGCTTAAAACTGAAAATGACAAAGCGTTTAATATACTCCAATTTGCTGATATATCAGATATTGAGCACAGATATGTAGAGAAAAGCTATTATGCAGTCCCTCTGCCGGGGGGCGAGAAGGCGTTTGAGCTATTGCGCCTGGCAATGCGCTCAATGAACAAAGCGGCTGTGGCGCTAGCTGTCCTGGGCAGCAAAGAGGCCCTTGCGTGCCTGATGGCCTTTGATTACGGCATAATTGCATCTATTCTGTACTTTGGAGACGAGCTGAAGCCAATGCCGGTATCATACCGGATTCCTGATGCCAGCGACTCTGAGCTTGAACTCGCAAAGACGCTCATTTCGTCTATGCAAAAGGATTTCGACATATCCGAGTTTCAGGATGAGTTTTCAAGCAGAGTCACTGGTTTGATCGAGGAAAAGGCCCATGGCAAGAAGCCAAAACAGGCAAAGCAGGCAAAAAAGCAAGAGAGTGTTGTCGATCTTGTGGACGCGCTTCGCCTCAGCATTGATGCGAAAAAGCCAGCCCAAAAGAAAAAGCGCAAAGATGCAGGCTAGATTGTAGCCAGAGCATCTTTTTGCTATCAGCGGCTTTGCAGGGCAGGGAAGGGAAGGCCAGCGCCTGCCCGCCAAAGATGCAGCTTTCCCTTCAGATTGATGCCGCTTAACAGATTCGGCCCTTTTGCCTCCCGGATAAAAAGGCTGCGCGCTTTGCAGCAAGCATCGCGCTTTCTTTTTTTTTGCATTTGGCAATTATGCCACGCTGCTAACTTAGCCTTTTGCAGCGCTTATTTTATGCGCCGCCATAGAGGGCGATATATTATTGTCCATACATTTCATTTAACGCATAAGCACAAGATGCAAATGGTTGCAATTAATGCAACCAGTAAGTGGATTGACAGTTCTTTTTTTGCGTGATATGATCCGCATTGCTACTATTGCTTTTTGTAAGATTTGCAATTGATTGTGAGCTCAGGCCAGATGCGCGATGTGCATGAGGCTTGACAGGCAATGCACGCAGAGCAATAAGCGCACAAAAAGGGGAAAGCATGGGCAATATCAGCAAGAAAGCAATTTGGGCGCTTATGGCATCAATTGTATGTTTTTACATTGTCAATAAGGCCGTATATGCATTTAACTGCTCAGACGGAACGGCAATTGACAAAACATTGTCTGCTTTTGCACTGCAATCACTAGTGAATAGTCCATTAAGTATAAGTTTTGGCAGGTATGAATTATTTTTTTCAGGTATTGCCTCATTCACTGCCTTTGCCATTTCCCTTCAGCCTTTCTCGGCAGGTCACCAAGGCAAAGAATACGGAACTGCCAGATGGGGGCAAAAGCATGACATTGCGCCCCTTAAAAACCCCGAATTCTCCCAAAATATTTTGCTTACATCAACAGAATGGATTTCCATCAATGGAAGGCCGTCTAAAAGGGGCAGAGCCAGCAATGCAAACCGAAATGCAAACGTCATGGTTATCGGAGGCTCCGGCAGCGGTAAAAGCCGTTATGCGATAAAGCCCCAAATAGCGCAAATGAATGCATCCTACATTGTTACTGATCCCAAAGGCCAGCTATTTCATGAGACAGCAGGCATGCTGCAGGAAAACGGCTATAAAATAAGCGTGCTCAACCTTGTTGAGCGCGACAAAACAAGCTACTACAACCCGTTTAAATACATAAAAACAGCAGATGACATTCTAAAGCTGATAAACAACATCATAAAAAACACCAACCCGCCAGAGCAGCACAGCCAGGACCCTTTCTGGGAAAAGTCTGAGACAGCGCTGCTCGAAGCGATCTTTGGCTATATTGTAATGGAGCTGCCTGAAGAAGAGCGGGATATAGAGACAGCTATGCAGCTGCTTGCGAATGCCAGAGGCGACGAAAGCCAAGGCTCCACCCTGGACTTTCTATTTGAAATTCTCAAAGAAAAAAACCCTGATCACTTTGCGGTGAAACAGTACGAAATATTCAAATTCGCTGCGCCGCAAACCGCCCAATCGATCCTTGTGTCTGTCGGCGTCAGGCTGGCGCCATTCAACATCGAAAGCATATCAAAGATTTTTTCAAAGGACACATTGTCGCTGGACACGCTTGGAGATGAAAAGCGCGCGCTTTACATCATTATTTCAGACACAGACACCTCGTTTTCATTTATTGCAGCAATGGTGTTTCAGCAGCTTTTTGACTCTTTGATAAGGAAAGCTGACTCAAACAGTGGGGGCAGGCTGAAAGTGCCGGTTATGTGCCTGCTTGATGAATTTGCAAACATTGGCCAGATACCCGGCTTCCCAACGCTTATATCAACGATAAGGTCCCGAAACATCGGGGCAATGATATGCCTGCAAGGCTTAAGCCAGCTAAAGGCTATGTATGAAAAAAACTGGGAAACCATAACCGGCAACTGCGACAGCCTGCTATACCTGGGCGGAATGGAGCAGGCGACTATTAAATACATTTCAGAGATGTGCGGCAAACAGACTATATCAAGCCAGAGCACCTCTCAGTCAAGAGGTGGGGAGTCCGGATCTTTCTCAGTAAGCAAGCAGAGCCTTGGCAGAGAGCTGATAACGGAAGGCGAGCTGGCAACGCTGGCAGCCGACACATGCATTTTAAAAATATCCAGGCTTAACCCGTTTCTGTCAAGAAAGTACCCGCTTGAAAAGCATCCAAATTATAAGCTGCTTGCAGACTATGACTCAAGCAAATACTTCAGGTTTGAAGATATAAAGAAGCAATGAATTGCCCCAAGATCTCTTAAGCACAGAGTACAGGCACAAAAAAACAAGAAGGGGGCGCGCATGAGCTGCGAATAGCTGCCTGAGCGCGCGAATAAATTTATGGTTATTACACTTGCATTACTGACATCCCCATCAGCGCCGAGCATTTTTAACGATGTTATCAGCCTTATGAGCAAAGTAGTCTCAGCCGGGGGCACTTTGTGGCTCATTTGGGGGCTAATCGTTCTGGCTACAGGAATTAAAGACAAAAGCGGCCCTCAGCTGCAGTCGGGGATATGGCAGATAATCGGCGGCGGGCTCATCATAATGGCATCTGAACTGTTTAAAAATGTAAGCTTATGAACCTGCTGGATACGGTCAATGGCCTGCTGGTAGACATCCTCACACATGAGGATTTGGCCAAAGGGTTTAGCGAGCTGATAACGCCTGATGTGTACAACAGCTTTAAGTCGATAATGCAAAACGTAACCAAGCCGGTTGCGTATACGATACTATCGCTGTTCCTGCTGCTGGAGCTGCAGAAAGCCATTCGCCTCAGCGAGGGAAGCGGCTCCAACATGGCTGGCGTTGAGATGGTGCTCAAGATTCTCTTTCAGACAGTTGTCTTTAAGTATGCTATCGAGAAGTCGGATCTGATTATTGAGAAGATTTACGATTTGTCTGTTGCCCTTACAACCGACATGCTGGGGCTGGTCTCCTCGATAAGCACAACAGACGCCGTATTTGAAGTTGAGGAGCTGACATTTGGCACAGTGCTGTTTAATGGCGCGATAAACGGGGTAGTTATGATTCTAATCCTGATTATCACTGCAGGTATATGGGCATATGTGAGCGTGTTTATAAAGTTCCGCATGCTTGAAATATATGTTTACATGGCAATTGCGCCTATCCCGTTAGCCACGCTGCCGCACCAGGAGTTTTCCCAGATCGGCAAAAACTTTCTAAAGAACTACGCAGCGGTATGCCTGCAAGGCACATTGATATATCTCGTTTGCTATATATTGCCAACATTAGCCAATTCACTGCAGGATGATGACGGCCAGCCATTTTCGAAGTTCCTTCGCACAGTCATTTTCCTGATTATGACAGTGTATGCGCTTATGTCCACAGGCAAGTGGTCAAAAATTATGACAGGGGCTGCATAAATGCTTGAAGTAAAAATACCAAAGGAAATAACAGAATACAGCGAGCGGTTTTTAATGGGCATGTCAATTCGGCAATTTCTCAGCCTTATAGCAAGCGCAGCCTTAAGCATATTCCTGTATGTAGGCTTGGTGTCATACACAAAAGCGTCACCGGACACTGCAAGCACAGCAGTGATAGTCGCATCGCTGCCGGTTCTTGCTGTAGGGTTTATAAAAATTAACGGCAAGCATCTTGAAAAATACGCCCTTATCGTTGCCCAATACTACCTGAGCGAAAAAATAATGCTCTACTCGCCGGAAAGCAGCGAGCTAATCTTTGAGGAGGCCAAACGTGATAAAGCTGCCAAAGCCAGAAAGCTCCCAAAAGAAGACGATTTGGGGGGCTATCCCAAGTTCAGTGCAAAGAAGGCGCGAAAGCAGTGCCGAAGAGCAGTCCAGCCACAAAAGCAAAAAGAAAAAGCGCGAAGGCGCCCAATCAGCACAGCAAACAATAAAGTATGAGAAAATGTACTCTTCCGGAATCTGCTATATTGGCGATGGCTTATGGAGCAAAAGCGTTATGGTTTCTGACATTAACTATCTGCAGTCCACTTATGAGCAAAAAGTTGAGGTGTTCACAAGGTACTGTGAGCTTTTGAATTCGCTGGACAGCGCTGTGCCGATACAAATAACGCTTAGAAACAGGCGCTACCTTGAAGATCCTCTCCACAATGTCTACCTGAAGGAAGCAAACGACGAGCTGGATATTTACCGCAGGGAAATAAACAGCCTGTTGTATGACAAAGCCATGCACCGCGAAAACAGCATGCTTCGCGAGAAGTACCTGACATTTACAGTCAGCGCCGCCAGCTATTCTGAAGCAGGCGCGTCACTGGCAAGAATTGAAACGAGCCTTACAAACCAGCTAAAAGCCCTCGGCTGCGGGGTTAAGCCCTGCTCAGGCGCAGAGCGCCTGAAGCTTATTGCTGAGGATCTGAAGCCGCAGGAAATATTCGATTTTGCATACAGCAACATTGGCATAGCCGGCTCCACAAAAGACGCTGTAGCCCCGGACAGCTTTGACTTTAAAGACAGCATCTGCACATACAAGCTCTCAGGGTCTTATATAGGCCAAACGCTGTATATCAGAGACATGCCTGCCCAAATGGGGGACAGGCTTATAAGCGAGATCACTGAGCTGCCTGTTTCATTGACAGTTGCAATCCACCTGAATGTGCTTGAGCAAAGAAAAGCGCTTGAGCTTGTCAAAAGGAAAGTCTCCTACATGGACGCCCAGACAGCCGAAGAGCAAAAGAAGGCGATTAAGGCAGGCTATGATCCGTCCATCATGCCCCACGAGCTTGAGTACAGCCGCAATGAAGCCAAGGAGCTGCTTGAATCGATGGAGCAGCAAAACCAGCGGCTGTTCCAAACCTGCATACTGATAAATGTGGTCGAGGACAGCAAAACACGCCTTGACGCAGCAGTAAAAAAGCTTACTGACATTGCCCGCAAAAACGGCTGCGAGCTTGGAAAGATCAACTTCGAGCAGGAAAAGGCGCTAAACAGCACCCTAAATATCGGCAGGCTCCTGGTTAACAGCCAAAGGACGCTGCCAACAGCGGCTGCAGCTATTTTCATACCATTTACAGCCCAGGAGCTCTTTGACTATTCCGGCAACTACCACGGAATAAACACAAATACCGGTAGTCTGGTTCTCTTTGACCGAAGGCTGCTAAAATCGAAGAATTCAATAGTGCTGGGCATTCCCGGAAGCGGCAAGAGCTTTTCGGTCAAAAGGGAGATAATGTTTTCATTTTTCAACGATCCAAACTGTGACATTATAATCCTTGATCCCGAAAGGGAATACAGCGCCATTACACAAGCCCTAAACGGCGAAATAATAAAGATCGGCGCCAGCGGCTCAACGTATGTCAACCCCCTGGACATTACTGATTTTTACGATGATGAGTCAGCGCCCATCGAGCTGAAAATAAACTTCATATTCTCTTTCTTTGAAGCCATTTCAGGCCGATACGGCCTAAGCCCGGCCCAAAGGACGATTATCGACAGGGTATCGCGCCTCGCATACAGAGAGCACTACTTTAGCGGCGCCAATGTCCCCACGCTAAAGGATTTTTATAAAATACTAAAGCAGCAGCCGGAAAACGAAGCTGCTGTGCTGGCGCTCAACCTGGAAATATATGTAGAAGGGACTCTTTCCTACTTTGCAAACGAGACGAATGTAGACACGTCAAACCGCCTCATATGCTTTGACATAAAGGACCTTGGCTCATCGCTAAAGCCTATAGGCATGCTCATAGTGCTTGATCAAATATGGAACCGCATAACCCTTAACCGCATAAAGGGAAAGCGCACCTGGATCTATATAGATGAAGCCCAGCTTTTGTTCAGCCAGGAAGAAAGCGCGCAATACTTCAGCACCTTGAACTCCCGGGGCCGAAAATGGGGCACAGGCGTTACGACAATAACCCAAAACGCACAGAATTTGCTGCAAAATGCAACAGCAAGAACAATATTTTCAAATGCAGGCAGCATAGTGCTCTTTAGCCAGGCCCAGACTGATATAAGCGATCTTGCAGATGCCCTAAAGCTGTCTGAAGAGCAGCTTTCCTATGTATCAGACAGCATGCCGGGCTCAGGCGTTATTATTATTGGAAATACTATAATACCGTTTAGCGATGATTTCCCGCAGGACACGCAGCTGTACAAAATGATGACCAGCAAGCCTGAGGAAGTGGATACATATATGGGCATACCGAAAACCTATGAGTAAGGCAAATGAAGCGCAGTTAATTACAAAGCAGGAGCGCGATGCCGACTCAATGGCCAAAGAGGAAAGGGAAAAGGCTTTTTTGGGCAAAGTTAGCCGCACTGCCGATTTTGCCAAGGGCAAGCTAAGATCGCAAGCAGGGTTTGTCCAAAGCTATATATACACAAGGCCAACCTACAGCGATAACCTGGGCGAAAGGGGCGGCAAAGCAGTGCTGCACTATGGCACAAGAGCAGCACTAAACAGCCTGCTGCTCGTAGCCAATACAGCACAGGCGGCAGCGAAAGGCGCAGTGGGCGCTAAAAGGCTGATAAGGGGCTTGCGCAACGACAAGGCAGACTATTTGGAATTTAAAGCCAGGGCAATAACAACAACAAAGGAGCACACGCCTGAGGAAAAGAAAGCCATAGCCAAGCAAAATACAGGCAAAGCCCTTAAAGTAGCAGGCTCAGCAGCCCAAAAAAGCGCCCAGGCAGCAGCAGCGGCAACAGGCAAAGCTGCTAAAGCCGCATTTCGCACAGTAAAAAACTTTCAAGGCGGAGAAGAATCTTTTTCCGAGGCGAATAGGCAGATGGCATCCTTGCAGTTTTTAAAGCCCAAGCCAAGCGGAACGCTCGCAGAAGCCCATAAGCCAATATCGCAGGTTTTTAAGGCAATTATGCACCTTGTAAGCATTATTGCAGGGCCAATAGTGTCTGTGCTTATAAAGCTTGTGCTCATAAGCATTATGGTTATAACTCTGTCAATAAATTTTTATAGCGTTTTTTCGGCAGTAGGCATCGCGGAAAACGCTGTGCATATTTCGCAGGCTTACAAGCGCATTACGCTCAGGGACGCGCAGTTTTCGCAAAGCATCAGAAAATCCGGGGATGCTCTCACAATTAACGGAATACAAGCTGATGCCTCCACATACCTGGCGCAAACGAACGCTGAATGCGCTCTTGCCTATATTTATTGCAAGAGCGACAGCTTTAAAGAGCCGTTTGTCGCAAACGCCCTAATCGACGAACTGCACGAGAGCCTGTACTCGCTTGATGCACAAGCAGCAAACGCTGAGACAAAAAGCGTATCTGATTATCTGGAGCAGCACCCCGAAATAATGTCAGAAAGGCAATGGGAGTCATACAAAGAGCTTATAGAGCAAGGCATGTTTTCCCGCTCAGCTTATCTGCAAAGGCCGCTTGGTGAGAAAAGCACTTATGTAACAAGGCGATACGGCTACCACCTTGATAAGGGCAATTCAATTGCTTTATACGATAATATTGAGATATACAGCCGCCCTGATGATGAAGTTTTCAGCATGGCAGACGGAATTGTCGGGATAGTCTCACCCAATAGCGCAGCACTTCATATAAAAGGCTATGCCATCGAGTATAAAGGCCTAAAAAGCGTATGCGTGAGCAGGGGCGATCATATAAAGGCGGGCGATCTTCTTGGGCTTGCGCAAGGCGAATTTATACAAATATCGATGGTAGACACGGCTTCAGAGTACTTAAGCGATTATCTGCTCGCAAACGAAATCCCCATAGATGGGGCATCGCCGCTCGTGGGCTACAACCTCATGGCAGACGGAACGCCTCTGGACAGCGCAGGCACTATTGATTACAAGGCCCTGACAAGCAATAAATCTGTAAATGCCGCATTTTATATTGACGGACTTTATAATGCAGGAACAGGCTCTGCCGCTATTGTCGCTACAGCGCAGTCACAAATCGGAAATAACGGAGATATATACAAGAAATGGTTCTACCATGGCGAAAACTACGGCGAATGGTGCGTTATGTTCATAGCTTGGTGCGCTGAACAGAACGCGATGATCGAAGCCGGCATAATTCCGCGTTTATCTGGCACAAAACTAATGAAAGATTGGTATGATGACATTGGGCTGTATATAGTAGACAAGAGCTATATCCCACAGCCAGGCGATATTATCTTTATAGATTGGGATGAGAAAAACATCCCGGGCCATGTCGGCCTTGTAGTAAGCGTTGAAGGCGACAGGGTCATTACAATAGAGGGGAATTCCGGCGGCACCAATGCATACGACTCTCTAGTAAGGCAAAAATCTTATCCGCTCAGCTCCGCCGTCATTACCGGATACGGCCATCCTGAGTATCCAGCGCCTAATAATGCTGAAATAATTGGCAATGGAAGCCTTTTCGACCCGATAGGCCCTGATTCGGAGCCAAATGAAACAGCCAGGCTTGATGAAGAAATTGATTGATGGCTAGAAAAGCAAGAAATTATTGTATAAACATAGGAGGAGTGAGAAATTTGGGCAGAAAACCAGCAGAACACTTAACAATCGACAAACTAAAAAACCTATTAACGCAAATTGCTCAGAAGCAAGAAAAGCCGCAAAGCGAGCTTAGCCTTGGACAGCAAAAAGCAGCGCTGTCTTCAATCTCCAGGCTTCCAATCGAATATGAAGAAATGCCAAGAAGCGAATCAAGCAGATTTGACAAAAAAGCTGGCATTATATACATCAATTCGATCAGGCCTGAAAAATCGCAGATTAAGGCAATCGTTCATGAAATTTGCTTTGTAGAATACAAGCTTGCGCTGGCAACCAATAAAACGCCCCGAAAGCTTTCAGCCCTCGACAGCCAATCGCTTCGCTATGTTGCTGAGGCGAAAGGGTTTGCGCTATCCGCCTACCTAGGCATATCAGGCTCTGAATACAAGCTAACAGGCCTTAGCAACTGGCTAATGCAAAAGCCTCTTAGGGAAATGCCGGAGATGACATATGAAAAAAAAGTTGATCTTCTGCTTAGTGAAGCAACTGCGTCTGTAAAAGCAATTTCCGGACAAGCCATTCAAATTAACATCGGCCAGCCTCCTTCTGATTTGCACAGCAAAACAGAAAAAGCAGTTCTAAACAAGGCGCTCGAAGAGGCAAGGGCCAGGAAAATGAGCATTTACCGCGCATCCGATGATGAGCCGGATCTGGGTATAGACAAATAATAGAGCAGCAGCCTGGCGTGTTGCGCAATCCCCGGGCATAAAGCAAGCATCAGCTATTGCCGGGGCTATATAGGCAATGCCTTTGGCTGCGCCTTATTACATGCAAAAAAACCCATATTTGCAGCTGGTATATATGCAGCTGCTTTCTCTGTGCTATACTAGGCAGAAGGATACATACCAATAATACAAACAAAGTGGCTTAAAACATGGATTACCAAGACAATAAAGACCGTATACCGCTGGAGCACTATAGAGAGCTTTTTTCCAAATTGGATCCCAATGAAGCTTCATTGCGGTGCGCTGTGCCTTTTAATCAGGAGAGCAGCACTTTTGAGCTGAGGCTTATGGGCGAAAAACTCGATGTCGTATGGCCATCAGGCCAATTTTACAGCGAAAACAGCCCTTTTGAGAATCCTCAGTCTGTAATTTTGCTCCTTCGGTATTTATGCGAAGGCAGGTACGAAGCCTCAAGCGGCGCCCTTTTAGACTATAAAGACATGCCTTGGGGGCAAGTGTATTACCGCGTGTTTGAAGGAAGGTGCCTAAAAAGGCTTGCATATGGATTCGGCAACAGCCTGAATGCATTTTCCCAAGCCATGGAAAAGCTCGGAGGCGAAAAGCTTGATATGGGTGATGCGTCATACCGCTTTGCTTTTTTGGATGGCTTATATATCGTATTTATCATGTGGCAAGGTGACGATGAGTTTCCGCCAAGCGCTCAAATCCTATTCGAGGACAATATTCCAGCAGCTTTTACAGCTGAAGACTGTGCAGCAGTAGGCGATATCTCAATTTCGCGCCTAAAAGCTGCAGCTTTATAGTATATTTTTGCTGCTAGCAGATATTTTCAGCAAGCGAAACTTTTTATGCCGTCATGAATGCCATTTTCAAACATTTTGTTCAATTTATGGATTTAATACTGAAAGCAACTATAAGTATAAGGCTGAGAGGAGGATGCGCAATGCGGGCAATGCTATTAGGGCAAAAGCAAGCTTGCGCAGTTTCATGATATGTCAAACTACAATGACAATAACAGCGCCTATTGCAGATCATGCGGCAGCAGGATCGAAAGGGGCCACCGTTTCTGCATCAGGTGCGGCGCGCCTGTGCCGGAAGCGCCCCGCGCCCAGCCAAGGGCCAGGGCCAGAGTGGACATCTGCCCGAAATGCGGAACAAGAAAGGTGCAAAACGCCAAGTTCTGCCACTCCTGCGGCTTAAGCTTTGATGAGCCTAAGCAAGTAGACAACCAGGAATTTTGCATGAACTGCGGCACTGTGAAAATTAAAGGCGCTGCTTTTTGCACGAAATGCGGCAGCAAATTTGAAGCCCCAAAGCCGGATCCCGTCTGCTCGGTATGCGGCGAGCGCATACGCAGGGGAGCGAAATTCTGTATAAAATGCGGTGCGACATATGGGGATGGCAATGAAGCAGGCCAAGCCAAACAGCCTGAAGTAACCTGCCCGAATTGCGGCCTTGCAAAGATGACCTACAGCGATGCATGCCCTCGCTGCGGCACTGCCTATGAAGACGGCAATAACTTCAAAGCGCTCGAAGAGGAAAAAAAGCCATTTGCTGAGCTAAAGCTTGCTGAGCGCGTTTGCCTCAACTGTGGCCATGCCATCCAGGACAGTGAAGCGCTATTCTGCACCCGGTGCGGCAGCGCAGTCAGCCCTATGCCGGACACGCCTGAAACAGCAAGCCTCAGCACAATGATTGATGATATTCAAAAAGCTGCTGACGCGGAATTAGGCCAAGGCAGCGAGCCCCAAAGCGCCCTTTACTTCGGGGATGAATCAGTAACAATAGAGAAAAGCTACGATATAGCAAGTGGAACTGACGAAATCACTGTGTCAAACCCCTTGCAGTACCAAGATATTTATCCTGAGCCGGAAGCCGCTGATGCAGCAGTGCAAAGCCCTGAACCGGAAAGCCTGGGCGATGAGCCGCAAGGGGATATTAGCCTGCCGACTTTAAGCATTGACATTGGCGATGACATAGAGGCAGAAAGCGAGCTGCCGCCTGCTGGCGCTGCCAATGAGCCTGACAGCCCGAAAGCGCAAGATGCGCCTATCATAACAGCTGAAGATATTGTTGCCTCGGCTATTAACCTAAAGCTTGATGAGAAACTGGGGGCAGCCCTGTATGAAAATGAAGCCGGGGCGCCTAATGATGGGCAAGTTGAGATAATAACGCCTGATGAAGGCGGCGCTCAAGAGCAGGATCTCAGCATAGCTGAGGAGCTTGGGCGCGCGATAGACGCACAAATGCCCGGCTTGGCAGATGAAACCGGCTCAGCAGCTGATGAGCTTGCTGCGGCGCTTGCTGATGCGCTGGAAGCAGACAGGGAAATTGCTGAGCCATCAGGCGCCGACGGCCAGCAAGAGGGCCTAAGCGCGCTGGGCGGCATCCCGTCAAGCATTGAGCTTAAGCTTGGCGGCGAAATAGGCCAAGAGCCTGATGGGCTTGCCGATGATGCGCCAGACAGCCCGATTCCTGCACAAATATCGGCTGATGCGCCCTTAATAGTTGAGCCTGAGCTCAATTTCGACAGCGAAGACGCGCTTAGCAGCCTGGAGGATTTCGAAACGCCTCAGCCATTAACGCTTGATGAGCGCGAGAGTGAGCCGGAGCAAACGGTTTTTTTAAGCCCTGGCCCAGACAGCCAAGACAATGAGGAATGGATTGACACAACAGCTGCAGCCAGTGATTCAAGCGATTTGACAGTTGATCCGATTACAGAGTGGATTGATGCCAAAGAATATACAGAATGCGATATGCAGCCGTCTTTAGAGCTTGATGACGATGGCATTTCGCCTATAAAGGCGTTTCTGACACTCGATGAAGATGCGCCAGATCATATGGAGTATTTGGAAAACAGCGATATTACTCTGGAAAACAGCGCGCTTAATGAAAGCTTCCTTGATTTTTCCGAAGATGAAGACGAAGATGATGGCGATGCCGGCGCTAGTGAGTTTACTGATGCGATAATTTTGCCTGGCCCTGAAGCCTATGCAGATTTTGATGATGAAGACGATGGCGAAGGCGAAGCGCCAGAAAGCCTGATGCAAGACGAAGCGGAATTATGCCCTCACTGCGGCGCTGCGCGCAAGCCGGGCCCCAAAGTGAATTTCTGCAACAAATGTGGCTACAGGTTTTGAGGATAACATGGAAAATGATTACAGCAACATAGCAAAACAGGCTGCTATAAAGTTTGAGAAGCTGCTGATAAGCCAGCTTGAGCGCGCTGAAAAAATAAAAACCAGCCAGCAGCCAATAGACTATTTAAGCTTGCCGACAATAAGAATCGGAATATGCGGCGGGGATGGCATTGGCCCGATTATATCTGCTGAAGCTGAAAGCGTTCTGCGCTATCTGCTTTCGAGCCAGATCGCCTCAGGCAAAGTTGAATTAGTAACTATTGAGGGCCTTACGATTGAAAACAGGATCGCCTGCGGCCAATCAATACCTGATGGAGTTCTTGATGAGATCAAAAGCTGCCATGTAATTTTAAAAGGCCCAACCACCACGCCCCAAGCAGGGGACGGCATTCTCAATCTAGAAAGCGCGAACGTGCGCATGAGAAAAGAGCTCGATTTATATGCGAATGTAAGGCCGGTCAAATCTGAAAGCCAGGGAATAGACTGGACCTTTTTCCGAGAAAATACAGAGGGGGCGTACACCCTTGGCTCTGAAGGCATAGATGTTACAGAGGATCTTGCAATTGACTTTGCAGTAACAACGAACCCGGGCACTGAGCGCATCGCCCGCCTTGCATACAGCTTTGCTGAACGCGAGGGCAAAGAGCGGGTATCGATAGTGACAAAAGCAAATGTCGTAAAAGCAACGGATGGCAAATTTCTGAATATATGCCGGCAAGTTGCCTCAGAATACCCGCATATACAAACAGACGAATGGTATATAGACATTCTGGCAGCAAAGCTGATAGACGAAAAGCGAAGAACAAGCTTTAAAGTGCTGGTGCTGCCGAATCTGTACGGTGACATTATCACTGATGAGGCTGCTGAGTTTCAAGGCGGCGTAGGCACTGCCGGAAGCGCCAACATTGGCGACAGGTATGCTATGTTTGAAGCGATACATGGCTCCGCGCCCAGGATGGTGGCTGAAGGCAGGCAACAGTATGCGGATCCGTCTTCAATTCTTAGGGCTGCTGCGATGCTATGCTCGCACATAGGGTTTTTAGAAGAGTCCGGCAAGCTTAACAGCGCGCTTGACTATTGCATGAATGAGCTGCCTGAAGCGATAGTGACTGGAAGGCCGGGCGGGGCTACGTGCTCTGAGTTTGGCGCCTATTTAAAGCAAGCTCTTGCACAAGGCCGCTAGAGTGCGCAAAAACGCCCAAAGCAGCGAAAATTTGCACTGATGAATATAAAAAAAGGGTTGCGGCCGATGTTTATTGGCCGCTTGGTTGTTTAATGAAAGAAGGCGAAAGCTATAGCGGCTTTACTTTAAGCCAGGTTTGGGATGTAGGTGAAATTGAGTCAACAGCGCACCTTTTTGAGCATGCCAAAAGCGGGGCGAAGCTCCTGTATTTGCAAAACAGCGATGAGAACAAAGTCTTTAGCGTTACATTCCGCACACCCTCCGTTGACAGCTGCGGCACAGCGCATATTATTGAGCACAGCCTGCTGTGCGGCTCAGAAAAGTACCCTCTAAAAGAGCCGTTTGTTGAGCTGCTCAAATCATCGCTCAATACATTTTTGAATGCAATGACGTTTCCGGACAAGACGATGTACCCTGTTGCAAGCCTTAACATGCAGGATCTGCTCAACTTGTCTGATGTATATTTGGATGCAGTGTTCAACCCTTTGATTAAGACCAGGAAAAGCATCTTCCTCCAAGAGGGCTGGCATTACCATTTGGAAAATGAGAGCGATCCGCTGGAGATAAATGGCGTTGTGTACTCCGAGATGAAAGGCGCCTATTCCTCGCCTATGGACACCCTGGACAATGAAATAAGCAAGTCCCTGTTTCCGCAAACATCATACCGCTTTGACTCAGGGGGCGATCCAAAGGCTATACCGGGCTTAACTTATGAAAAATTCCTGGATTTTTATAACAGCTATTACCATCCATCAAACAGCTATATTTACTTGTATGGTGATATGCAGGTGCTGCCTTTCCTTGAAAAAATAGATGGCTTCCTGGCGCCATACGAAAAACAGGACTCAAGCTTTAGCATGCCCAAGCTGCAGCCGGAGCTTGGAGAGCAGCCATACAGGGAGGCTGAGTATTCGCTGCTGGACGAAAGCGATCTTGGCAGAAGCTGTTATTATGCCTATAACTTTAAGCTTGGCAAAGCAACAGACAGCCTGCTTTCATACCAAGTCAATGTGCTGGACGGCATTTTGATGGACTCAGACTCATCGCCGCTGAAGAAGGCGCTTTTAGACTCAGGCATTGCAGATGAAATTTCAGCGCGCTATCAAACCAGCCAGCTTGAGCCAGTCTATTCAATAGTCGCAAAAAAAGCAAGCGAAGACAGCTTCGACAAGTTCTGCTCTATCATAGACGATACCCTTGCAGGCCTTTGCGAAACCGGAATTGATCCCGGCCTTATTAAAAGCTCCCTGAATTCCTATGAATTCGACTTAAGGGAGGCAGACAGCGGCGGCATGCCAAAAGGGCTGCTGTACAGCATAGATATAATGGACTCCTGGCTTTATGGCGAAATGCCAACAGCACACCTGGAATTTGAGCGCTACCTGGCGATCCTCAGGGAGAATGAAAACAGCGCTTACTACGAAAGCTTGATAAAAGCGTTTTTCCTTGAAAACCCGAATAAAACAAAAGTAAAGCTTACCGGGGAAATAGGGCTTGCAGAAAAGCGCTCAGAGGATCTGGCCGAGCAGCTTGCTGCCTACAAGTCTTCCCTTTCAGAAGAGGAGCTTTCCGATATAGCCAGGACAACAAGCGATCTTCTAATTAGCCAGTCAACGCCGGACTCGCAGGAGGACAGAGACAAGATACCTTCCCTTGAGGTAAGCGATATAGACAAAGTGCTGCCAGAGCCTAACTTTAGCATTGAAAAGCAAGAGGCCAGCAATATTTTCACCCATACTGCAAACACCAGGGGGATAGTCTACTTTGATTTGTGCTTTGATCTCAGCTTTAGCGACGCGCAAGACGCTCCGGCCTTAGAGCTTTGCACAAAGATTCTCTCTGAATACAAAACGCTTTTCCACAGCGAAGAGGACTTGGCAAAACTGATAGGAACCTACCTTGGAGATACAGGATCCTCAATAATGCTGCTGCCGGTTCTTGATACCGGCGGCTACGCAACAAAGTTCGCCTTCAGCATTAAGGCTCTTGCGGCCAACAGCCAAATAATGGCTGATATAGCATATGAAATCCTTGCATATACCCTAGTAGATGACAATACTCGGCTGATGCAAACCGTCCTAAAGGAAATATCCAAATTTGAGCAGCGCATGGTTACTGCCGCGCATACAAGAGCCGTAGCCCGAATAGCAGCGTTTGAGACAGATATGGGCGCTTTTGCCGAAGAGGCAAGGGGCCTTGGCTATTATTCTTTCCTGCTTAAAGCAAAAGCGTCACTGGAGTCAGGCAGCAGCGAAGTCGCCACGCAGCTAACAAGCGCGCTGGAAAAAGCGCTCTCCTCACAGCCGGATATTCTCATATGCTGTGATGAAGCAGAGCGCGAGCGGGCTGTAATGATATCAAAAGGCCTGCTTGCAAGGCTGAGGGCAAGAGGGCAGGAGGAAAGCCATGGCCCATACGAGTTTAAGCCCCTGGGAAAGCGCAACGAAGCGATTTACTCAAGCGGCGCTGTGAACTATGTTGCCTTTGGAACAAACTACAAAAACCTTGGGCTTGGCTATAGCCCATACATGCCTCTTGTCCATAAATTCCTGGCAAGCGGCTACCTATGGAATGCTGTCAGAGTCATCGGAGGCGCATATGGCGCAATGATGACCCTGGACAAGTCAGGAAATGTGGTTTTCGTTTCCTACCGCGATCCAAAGCTGCTTGAGACGCTTGAAGCATACAAAAAGGTGCCGGAAGTGCTTGAAAGCCTTCAGATGCCTGATCGCGACATGAGCAAGCTCATTATTGGAACAATTTCAGACATTGACGCGCCAAAGCCGGTTTACGGAGTTGCCCGCTCAATGCTAATGGACTACTACAGGCATGAAAGCTGGGCTGATCGCATGCAAGATCGCAGCGCTTTGCTTTCAGCCAACCAAGAAAGCATAAGGAGTTTTGCAGAGTTTTTCAGGCAGGCTGTTGCGGCATCCAGCATATGTGTTATAGGGACAAAGCCACAAATAGAGGAAGCCAGCTCGAGCTTTGACAGTATTATAGTTAGCATAAAGGATATGTGATGCAGAAAGCCCGCTCTTTTGCACTGATTGCCCTGGCTATATTAGCCTGTGCGCCAAGCTCTGTAAGAGCATATGGCGCAGAGTTTGATTTAGGAAACTATAGCGATGTTGGCATATATGTCGTAGAGGCCAGCACAAACAGAGTGCTTGTCGCAAACAATGAAGACAGGATATATGAGCCAGCCAGCCTCACAAAGCTTTTGTCAATATTGACAGCAATGGATTTTCTGCCGCTCGATGCCAAAATCACATACACTGAAGAGATAAAGGCAAGCGTTAGGCCAAACAGCTCGCTTGCCAGGCTTGTTGTCGGCGAGAACCTCTCGTTTATGCAGATTATATATGCAATGCTGCTGCCAAGCGGCAACGACGCAGCGCGGGCATTAGGCGTTGCATGCGCCCGCGAGGCTTGCTCCGAGCCAGACTTAAGCGTTAACGCGTCTCTTGAGCTTTTCGCCAGCTTAATGAACGCCAAAGCAGAAGAGATAGGCCTTGAGAGCTCGCACTTCACAAACCCTGACGGCTTTCCGGGGGAGGGGACTTATTCGACTGCAAAGGACATGGCTAAGCTGGGCCTTATGGCTATGGCATGCCAGCCGATAGCTGAAACAGCTTCTTTGAGGTATGCCTACATCAGCACCAATCTGGCAAACCATATATGGGTGAACACAAACAACCTGATCCAGCCAAACCTGGATATATACAATGACCCTCAAAGAGGCGGCGACAACATTTATTTCAGCGATATAGCAACCGGCTTAAAAACAGGCAATGCAGGCGATATTGGCGGAAGGGGCCTTCTGTTTACAGCAAGCGACGGCGCCATGAGCGTTTGCGGCGCTCTGCTGCATGTAACCAAAGACATGCAAGAATCTATATGGAGCGCTTCAAGCAGCATTATTGTCTTCGCCTATGACGCCTATGCCGTTACAAGCTTTGGAGATGGCGATAACAGCTATATAAGCATCCCGGTTGCCAACCGGGCGCTAATGGAAAAGCAGGAGATACGACTGCATGCGAAAACGCAAATTACAGCATGCCTGCCAAGCGAAAAAGCAGGCAGCGCCACAGCTGAGATCGTTGCAGCAAGCGACGCTTTCGAAATCACCCCGAACGGGTCCTTAGCGCTAAAAAAGGACATAGAGCCAGGGGAGGTGGTGCTGTTGGCAATTTACTGCATAGATGGCGATGAGATCGGCATTGTTGAGTATTTTAGCTCTACGCCATATTTGAAAGCCTCATACAAAGATGCTAGCCTTATAGCAACAGTAGCCATATTATTTATAGCAGCAAGCACAAATGTGCTTAGGCGCAAAAAATCAGCGCAATACTAATTAGGATTATGGAACAGCATACTATAGCAAGCCTGGAGTTTATGCGAATAATTGATAGCATAGCCTTATACTGCGCAAGCGAAAAGGCAGCCATTCGCATTTCCAGCCTGTATTTTTATACATCACCGGATGAACTTGATTTGGAGCTTGAAAGAGTGGCCGAAGCCCTTAAAGCTCTAAGCTCATACGGCAACATCCCTCTTTACGGATACAAAGAGGCTGATGAATATATCCTGCACGCCCAAAAGGGCGGCATTATTCGGCATTTGGGCCTTATCACCATAGCTTCGTCGATCAAAGCTGCCAGCCAAACGAAAAACTACATTGAAGGCGAGCAAACAGAGGGCGATCTACCGCTTCTAAGCGATTTAGCGGCTGGAATTGCCAATTTGCGCCGTTTAGCAGATTCAATAGATGAAAAAATCATTTCGGAAACTGAAGTTGCAGACAATGCCTCCAGCGAGCTGTACAGCATCAGAAGGAAGATGAGGCAGGCTTCATCCCAGATAAAAGAGAAGCTTGCTTCAATCACTTCTTCTGCTGAAACAAAAAAATACCTTCAAGACAGCATTGTCACGATGCGCCAGGGCCGCTACGTTGTGCCTGTAAAAAGCGAGCACAAAGCCAATGTAGACGGCATCATCCACGATTCCTCCTCTTCAGGCCAGACTTACTTTATAGAGCCGCAAGCCGTTGTCAGCCTAAACAACCGCCTTAGGGAGCTTGAAGGGGAAGAGGCCAGGGAAATAGACAGAATCCTTGCAAGCCTTTCGGGGCAGGTAGGCGAAAGCGCTGCAGAGCTTTTGGAAAACGAGCGAATTATCATAGAGCTGGATCGCCTATTTGCCAAGGCGGCATATGCATATGACAGCCGCCATACACGCCCTGTTATTCTGCACACCGAAAAAGCAGTCAGGCTTAGAAACGCTTTTCACCCTCTCATTGGCTATGAAAAGGCTGTAAAGTCAGACATCATGCTTGGCAATGGCTACAGGCAGGCAGTTATAACAGGCCCGAATACCGGCGGGAAAACAGTTCTTTTAAAAACGCTTGGCGTAAGCTGCCTCATGGCTGCTGCCGGGCTTTTCATCCCGGCGGAGGAAGGCAGCGCATTATGCCTTTTTAGCGCTATATATACAGACATTGGCGATGAGCAGTCAATAGAGCAGTCTCTGTCAACCTTTTCTTCGCATATGACACAGATTATCAGGATTCTAGACAAGGTGGATGCGCAAAGCCTGGTTCTTCTGGATGAAGTCGGCGCAGGCACAGACCCTTCTGAAGGCGCAGCCCTTGCCCGCGCTATCCTTGCTGCTATTCTCGAAAGCGGCGCACTGTGCCTGGCAACTACCCACTACAGCGAGATAAAGCGCTATGCACTTTTGACGGACGGGGCAATAAATGCCAGCATGGAGTTCGACTCGGTGCGCCTTGAGCCAACTTACAGGCTGCATATGGGCGTGCCCGGCAAATCCAATGCATTTGAGATCTCAGAGCGCCTGGGGCTTTCAGCAGAAATCCTCTCAAAAGCCTCAGAAGCAATGTCTTCAGATGCAAAGGAGTTTGAGAGCGTCATCGCTGTGCTTGAGGAAAAGCTCTACCAAGCAAGCGAGGCCCTTAAGCAGGCTCAGGATGACAGAACGCAGGCAGCAAGAACTAGAGATGAGCTGCAGTCGGATCTCAGGCGCTTTAAGTCAATAAGGGACAAGAGCCTGCAGGAGGCATCTGCTGAAGCCCGCTCCATAATTGTTTCTTCCAGAAATGTAGCCAAAAGCATCATTGCGGAAGCTGAAAAGTTCCAGGCAGAATCACGCTCGCAATACAGCCTTTCTTCGCAGCCTGCAAAGGAAGCTATTTCAGCGGCTTCAAGCGCTGCCCTCAACGATCTGGCCCAGCACTTGGCAGTTGGCAGCCCTCCAGCGCAGCTCATTGGCGATGCGCCAAAAAGCGTCACAAAAGGGCAGCCAGTTTTTATTCCAAGCCTAAACTCCCTGGCTACTGTTTTGGAGCCGGGGGAATCTGATGCCCTTGTGCAAGTGGGCGCAATGAAAGCAAGAATTCAGCTCTCGCAAATGGCTGTAAGCCTGGCCAAAGATGAAAATTTAGGAGTGTCTGCATTTACGGAAACAAAATCCCAACACGCTTCAAGCAAGCTGGACATTAGGGGAATAACTGCAAATGAGGCTGAGATTGAGCTCGACAAGTTCCTTGATGACGCCTCCCTTGCAGGAATAAAAACAGTGACTATAATTCACGGCAAGGGCACCGGAATTCTTAGGAAAGCAGTTGACGGCATCCTAAAGGAGCATCCTGCAGTGGATGAATTCCGCATAGGGGGCCTATCTGAAGGGGGAGAAGGCGCTACAATAGCCACTCTCAATTAGACTAAGCAGAAAGTGCTGTCGCAGCTTCCTGCAGCACTTTTTTCCAACCAGCATTCCCGAGAGGCCCAGCGATCTGTTAAAGCGTTTCATTCGGAAAAAATACTTATGCAAATGCTTGAAACAATTGAAAAAACGTATTCAATTCCAAGAATTTGCATGATAGGGTATTTTGCGATTTATATCCAATTTTCGCTAGATTGCCTCAAAAAAGCAAAAAAATGCTTCTTGCCAACGAAGAAGCGAATTGGAAAATCATCTTGACTGTAAAATGCTGTTATGCTATACTTTTGCCTAGTTCTGCATATTTGGAGGAATACCCAAGTTGGCCGAAGGGGCTCCCCTGCTAAGGGAGTAGTGCGTTAATAGCGCAGCGAGGGTTCAAATCCCTCTTCCTCCGCCATTTATAATGCTTAACTTGGAGGGCTAGCGAAGTGGTCATAACGCGGCGGTCTTGAAAACCGTTTGGGTGCAAGCCCACGGGGGTTCGAATCCCTCGCCCTCCGCCAGTAAGAATCTGTGCGAACTCGCCGGTGGCTCACTGGCAGTTCGCTTTTTTAATTTCAGCATTCTGCGCCGTAGCCGCATCGAGTTTTGTCGAGGTGCCAAGCTGAGTACATGCACCTTTAAGGCTATGGCCTAATATCATGCCTGCCTTGAAAAAGGGCATAGCAGCCAGTCCGCTCTTTCCATAACTGCACCGCTTGGATACATCACTTCAAGCAACATCAATTCTTCTTTCTTTCCATACAATACAGATGGCAGCGCCAAAGCCGATCATGAGCGCAGTTATACATACGAAAGGCTCAAATAGCGCCATACCGAACCTAAAATCATTTAATGGGGCGCGAAACAGGTTGTCGCTAAGTATAGCGCTAGCAATGAAAACAGGTATCAATCCCGCTATAAGGTTAATGTAGTTTGCACTGAACCTTGACAGTATGAAAACAAATGTAGACAATGCCGCTCCTATCAGATACATCATCAAGGCTAAAACACAAATGTACTGCCCGAATGTTATTCTGATCGTTGTGCCAAAAAGGCTGTTGAAAGATGAAACATAGTTATTCCAAAAAACTTGTGTTCCGTTCGTCGCAAAAATCATGCTGAACACCACAAGCAAGGCTGTGGTCAGAATTATTGACGAGATCAATACCGCCGTTATTTGCTTGCCAATAACTCCACGCCCTTGTTTTGAGGTATACTGCAACAGATGAACCTTTCGCATACGGTCAGTGGCAAGCAAAGGTGAAAAGCAAAGAAGCGTCGCGAGAATCACAAGCATAACGAGGCCTTGTGCGTATTGGCGGGTGGTGCTTAACGTATGTTCGGGAAGAATGCCCCGGAATTCATCCGTGCTGATCTTTTCCTCAAATCGTGTGCGATACTCCGTGCTCCAGTTTTGGCTGTATTCCAACAAACGGCTTGGGTCAAGAACAAACTCATACATGCTTACAAGATCATCCAGAGCCGCTATCTCGTACTGTAATAACGGCATGCACGCGCCTTCTTCCATGCTTTCACCGCTTTCAGCAAGCCCGTAAAACTCTCGCAGGATTGCCAGTTGTCCGGCTATCGCTTCATCGCTCGTATCATAAGAGAGTTCCATGACGCTTTCACGCAGGCTTGCATAATCCCGTATCCCCATTTCCGCTAAATTCGAGCTTTCCGCGATAAACTGATCTGCGGCTGCAATAAGCCCAGGACGAGTTTCTGCAACGTATTCCTCTAATTCCTCCGGCTCCAGCGTCGGTCCATAACGTATCGTGAGTGCGGTGCTTAGAGCAACATTTTCTGCGTTGGGGTGCCCGTTCGGGTAATTATTGACATATGAACTTAAAAACACGGCGTAAAACAGCCCGCAAAGAAGCGCAAGCATAACGACGCTTTTTAGGTTCCAGATTTTTCTCATTTCATGGAGTACGATTTTCATACAATGTCCCTCTTTGTGAATTTTATCGACGCGGCAACGGCAAGCACCGCTAGGGCCGCGAACGAAAGGCACACGCCCCATGTTTCAAAATTCCGCCACAATACATCAATGCCGCCGTCCGTGAACCAAAGGGGTTGTTTCAGCAACAGCCATATCGGTGTTAGCATAAAGCCAAACCGGGCATAGGAATCAGATGGCAATAACATTGGCAACGCCAAAAACAGCGCGCCTGCAAAAAAGATAGCCAAAAATGCGATATAACTATTGCGGATCGATGTTCCTGTAATAAATCCCACGAATGAAAAGCAGAAAACAAGGCCAAAAGATAATCCAACCGTAGCCAGCAAGTAGGACAAAACCGTGAAATTGTGCCATGTGGCAAACGGCCTGAATCCAATTGCAATGTCCCTTATGGCGTTAAATCCACTTGAAACATTGCTATCCCAAACGCCGCTGTAATCATTGGCCGTGAAATACAGGGCAAACGTCAACGCCATCAGCAATATATATGCTAAAAATCCTATAATGGCAGCGGCAACATACTTCTTCAACACTATAAACCGTCCGACTTTTGAGGTGTATACAAGCTGCTCCGTTCGGTTTATGTTTTCGTAGCCAAGCGTGAAAAGCAATGAAAGCAAAGTTATAATAATCCCCTCAACGCAAAGGGTGGGCATAACAAAGCCAAATAGTTTCTTATGCTGTGAGTAGGTACTCCCGGCAAAATACAGGGAAAGGCTGTCACCATCCTCCGCTTTTTCGGCTACGATGTTTTGTAAGTCCGCGTATTTGGCACGCATATCTTCCGCAGCCTTTCCACTTAAATTGAGCGTGCTAATATATGTTTTCGCGATTTCCCCTACAAAATAATCGGCAAATACGTTTTTAAGTTCAGATGTTTCGTTGAAAAGCCGTTCCCGATATTCAGACTGCGGCAACCCCATTAGCGTTTTGCTAAAATCGTATCCCAACTCAATCCCGATAGTTTCTGAAACACCTGCCACATAATCAGCGTATCTGTCCTTTCCATTCGTGGTAATCAGCAGCGCATTGAACACGAGGCTAAGCGCGACAAAACCTAATATGGCATAAGACGCTATGATTTTTTTAATCTCAGTGCGGACAAGCCTCATCAATCCGCCTCATCACGGTAAACATACAAAAATACATCCTCCAGGTTTGCGGCAACATGCTGCACCGCGCCCGTGCAATTTACATTACAGACAAAGCGCGTTATGGTGTGCCCGTCCTCTTGCCGCTCTGTCAACGGCAAATGCGGTTCTTTCACAGATGCGATATCAGTCGTTTCATAAACCTTGCCGGCCAGAGTTGCACAAATGCTTGCGGGGGAATCGTCGCACAGAAGTTTATGATCTTTTAACATAATAACGTGATTAGCAATCGTTTCTATATCGGATACTATATGTGTCGAGAGAATGACGATCCTGTTTTTTGACAACGACGAAATAATGTTGCGAAACCTTACGCGCTCTTTTGGGTCAAGCCCTGCTGTTGGCTCGTCAAGTATCAGAATTTTCGGGTCGTTCAGCATAGCTTGTGCGATTCCGACACGTTGGATCATGCCGCCTGAAAACTTACGCATTTTTATATTTCTCACATCAGCCAAGGAAACAAGCTCCAGCAGTTCATCTGCTTTGCGATGGGCGGTTTTGCTGTCTATGCCTTTCAAAGCCGATAAATACATCAGGAAATCATGGGGAGAATGGTTTTTATAATATCCAAACTCCTGCGGCAAGTAGCCGATAACATCCCTGTACCCCTCGTCCAGTTTTACAATTTCGTCTCCGTTCCAAAGGATTTCGCCGGACGTGGGAAAGATCAGTGTCGTAAGCATTTTAATCAGCGTTGTTTTCCCCGCACCGTTCGGGGCAAGCAGGGCGTAAACGCCATTGCCAAATTCAATCGTAATATCAGAAAGTGCGGTGAATTTTCCGTATTTCTTCGTAACATGGTTAACCGATAGCATAATAAGCAGCCTCCGTTTTTTTTGTTTCCAAGAGTTTCTTGATTTCAAGCAGGAATAATGCGCAGGACAATACTGCAATGCTAATCGTAATGGCAACAGGCAAGCCAGATAACAACTGTTCCCATTTATCGCGGAAAATCGCTAAAGGAATAAAAGCAATCGAAAACCATAATATGGCGACTATAACAGTAGTTAGTTTTCCCACGAAACGGCGCATGAGATATAAGCTGATGAACGCGCAAATGAACAACGCGCAAAGCGACAGCGGAAACAAGCGCAATAGCTCCTGTGTGTTATTAGCTTGATACGCCGTAATTCCAACGCAAAAGACGATTCCAAGCAACGAATAGCACATGGTTCGGAATGCCGTGATGTGGTGTATCGTAAACTTGCACGTCAGTTTTAGCTCGTATAGGCTGTTCGTGCGTTCTAAAGCCTCAGTGAAAAGCAGAATCGCCACGAATAACAGCGGGGAACAACTGAACAAAACGGTGTACCTATACGCCACTGGCAAGAATGGTATAACCAGTGATACGCTTGCAAGCGCTGCCACAGATAATATTAAGGCTTGTGCTGTATCCCAAAAGATTAAACGAAAGCCAATTAGCCTGCGAATTTCATAAAGCGCAGACCACATGGAGCGTGGCTTCCGTAGCCCTTTGGCTATGATGCTTTCTATTGCCTTATCTTTTTCGCTTTGTGTTGGTTCAATCATAGTCATTCCTAAATTCCTTTCTTAATGTATTCAGCAGCCTATAATACTTTGATTTTACTGATGATTCTGGTATGGACAGCAATTCCGCTATTTGTATAAATGTGTATTCACCATAGAATTTCAGTCGAAATACTTGTTGCTGCTCTGCCGGAAGTGTGTTCACATAACGCATCACCCGGTCTAACATATCCTCTTGCTCTATGCGGCGAATAAAGTCAGTTTCATCCGGCAATTCCAAATCGTCCGTGTCGAGTATATGGCTTATCCGAACCGCCCGGCTTCGGAAATAGTCAACGGTTTTGTTCGTGGCAATTTTATATAGCCATGTGCGAAAGCCCGCTTGCTTCCCGTCAAAATGTACAATCGTCCCAAGCATGGAAACAAAAACCTCTTGCGTCAAGTCCATAGCTGTGTCCTTATTGGCTGTTTGCCGATAAATATAGCGGAAAATCTCGTCATAGTACCGGCGGATAAGCGTGTCGGCGGCGTCATGGTCGCCTTTCTTTTGAATTTTGCTTATCAGCCGCAATTCGTCATTCAACCGTGCGCCCCCTTTCTTGTCCATTCATCTGTATATTCGTTTCAGACAGGCAAATAGTTTCAACTCGCAAAATAATATTTTATAAAGCCATGATTTTTTATATGCGTTTTACACCCTTTGTCCTGCCATCTATTGGCTTTTGGGTGCAAGCCCATGGGGGTTCGAATCCCTCGCTCTCCGCCAGTGAGAATCTGTGCGAACTCGCCGGTGCTTCACTAACCGCTGTTAGTGCATAGGTTTAACGCATCTTCTGTTTAACTGGGCATGCTAAAGCCCCGCTTGGGAAGCGGGGCTGATAAAATTCAAAATGTCATGCAAATGGCCAAGGGCATCTCGCGCTTGATAATGCAGCTGCTCGGAAATGCGATGCATTAAGCTAAATACAGATGCAATAATCGCGCTATCGCTGGCAGCATTTAGTAGTAGTTCGTCTCAGACAGCTCGCCTAGCGTTCCCTGAAAGCAAAGCTGAAGCTCTGATTGGCGCCTGAAATCATCAGGCAAATACAGGCAAGGCTGCTTTCTGAGTTTAAGCGCTCCTGAGAGCATAAGCAGTTCTGAAACAAACTGGGAGCAAAAATATGTATTGCGGTTTCGATATGGTATTCGTATTAAGCAAAGCGCTACGCCAAAGAAGCTGTATCGGTAATTATTTGCTTCCATGGAAAAATTAGCTAGGTTTTCTTTGACGGCCTGATAAATTTCCTCACTTGTTTCAAGCCTGTAAAGCGCGCATTTTCTTTTTCGCTTCTTGGCCCTTCTAGAATTTAGCGGTCGCTCAGTATGAAACCCGCCTTTTGTGACAAAGCTGAAAAATATTCCACGCTGATCTTCAGTGCCGATAGAAGCGTGCGTATATCTTCCAAATGTCATTATCCGCATTACAATAGCAAGAAAATCAGTATATGCTGTCAATAATATGTAGATGGTTTTTGGCCTGTGTTCGCGCATCATTACTCCATGTTCCATGCTGCTATCCATTCCTAAGAGTATTTGCTCATCTTTGTATAGCATTTATATAGAAAGAAGGCAATGGCATTTTTTTGCCTATGAAATTATTAGATAATTAATCGCCAAAAACAGTCATAGCTGTTTGGACTTATAGCGAATTTCTACAATCCATTTATGCATTATTGAGGAAGGCGCACGATGTGCCTATATGTAGCTGCATAATGCCTAGCCTGCCAATACAGGCTGCCCTGCCCATGTATCTATGCAAAAGGCATTAATAGTATTATATGCCTTATTGCCTATGTATATATTGATTGAGTTTTATAAAGGAGCACACTACAGACTGGTGCGATCGTGGCAATGTAGGCAAGTGGAGGGCGGAACTATCCGAGAGGATCAACGCCGGTATGGAGAGGATAGGAACCCCCCCGACAGAGTACTGACGACAACAGAGTTCCAAAATTAACTGTTCTTGAAGTGGCTAAAGCGCTTAGGGTTTCGAAAAATGTTGTGCAGGATGTTAGGCGAAAGTGCAGCGAACAAGGCCTAAAGTGTGCTATTGAACGCAAAAAGCGCGATCCCGACAAGCCGCCAAACAAGCCGAAAATAACAGGCGATGTCGAAGCCAAAGTTATAGCCCTCAGCTGCAGCGAGCCGCCTGAAGGCTATAAGAAATGGACAATACGCCTTCTGGCCAGCAAGTCTGTAGAGCTTGGCTTTGTAGAATCGATGAGCCGCACAACAGCAAACAATATATTAAAAAAAATGAATTAAAGCCACACTTGAACAAATATTGGAACATTCCTCCACACCAAAATGCAGCTTTCGTTGCTTGTATGCTATAGTCCCGTTTATCGGGGGAAGACATTCTGGATTTATACGAACAGCCCTATGATGAAAGCGCCCCTGTAGTATGCATGGACGAAAAGCCATTCCAGCTCTTGGGGGAGGCTAGGGAGCCACTGCCGATGGAGCCAGGCAAGCCTAAGAGATCAGACAGCGAGTATACAAGAAACGGAACTTGCAGCATATTTGTTTTCACTGAGCCGCTAAGCGGCTTCAGGCATGTGCACGCGAGGGAGCGCAGGACAAAAGTGGACTGGGCAATAGAAATAGCGCACCTGCTAACTTCCCTGTACCCGGACGCGCCAAAAATAAGGCTTGTGATGGACAATTTGAACACCCACTGCATTTCCTCCCTGTATGAGGAATTTGGCGCTGAAATAGCAAGGGCATATGCAAAAAGGCTTGAAATACACTATACGCCCAAGCATGGAAGCTGGCTTAACATAGCAGAGATCGAGCTAAGCGCGCTAAGCAAGCAGTGCCTGAAAGAGCGATCTGTTTGCATGGAGGCGCTAAACGAGCAGCTTGCCGCTTGGGAGGCTAGCAAAAACGCAAACCAGAAGGGCGTTGACTGGCATTTCTCAACAGGCGATGCCAGAGAGAAGCTTAAGAGGCTGTACCCAATTGTGCCCTGATTTATACAGCATTTAAGATTGTCGGAGTAGTAGGTTGCCAGTAGTCTATTATCTTGCGCAAAAAGCTTAATGAAACAAGCAGCATGATTGCGGTTCTTTGTTTTCTTTACTACTGGCAGTGCATCCCAGCCCATTTGCATTTTCCATTCTCACATCGAAAGTTGAAAATAAAACTACATAATTAAGCATAAACCACTCTTATCCAGTGGTACAGGGTCCACTGGCAGCTGAGCCCTAGCAATATCTATCGTTCTGTCTATCTACTTTTAGCGACATGAGGGAAGGCTGTGATCTGGAGTACATGCTTGGCGAGCCAGCTGCTAATGGATCAGTTAACTCTTTCAGCGCCGAAGGGCTCAGGAGCGGACTGGCCAAGCGGATCCGGGCGAAGCTTTCACATTCTTAGCCCTTTCAGCGTTGTAACTGGTCTTGTAGAAATGATTTTGGCTGCTTACAAATGATTGGATGGCAAAGGCTGTCAAGCAATATGAAGGACTACCAAAATATATTATAATATCGGCAACAAAACCGTAGAACACACGGGGTTAGCTCGTTAATACTGGTTTAGGCGGCCAATCTTAAACGAGAAGTACCCGCCACCAAGCTTAGCATAGGCGGAGGGTACACAAAGCGTTTAGCGGTTACCCTAGGCGCGGAAGCTGTATAAGAGGTTGTGAATGATAAAAGTTGTATTGCTTGTACTTACTGAGCAGTGGGCAGATTGGGAAGCGGCTTACGCTGTTGCAGGAATAAATGAAGAACCTGGTTTCACTGTGAAAACCATTTCGACAGATTTATTGCCAAAAATCTCAATTGGTGGGTTGCGCACAGAAATTGACTATAGCATTGAGGATTTTTATGACTTCAGCAATGTTGCACTTATTATCCTCCCCGGCGGCTATACGTGGGCAGAACGCCAATATTCAGAAATAGCTGGCTTTGTGCGCGAAGCATCAGCACAAGGAATCCCAATTGCAGCTATCTGCGGCGCGACAATTTTTCTGGGTAAGCACGGGTTGCTGGACAATATCCGCCACACTGGGGATGAGCTGGAATGTTTTGAAATTGAAAATGGCTACAATGGCCGCAATAACTATGTTGCAGCACAGGTTGCAGTTGACAAAGGCTTCATAACAGCAAATGAAACTGCTGCTGTCGATTTTGCATATGCCATTTTTGGATTGCTAAAAATAGACACCGATGAAGAGATTGAACTCTGGTATAACAAATTTAAAAACGGCATTGCCCACTAGGGACAAATGCAAGCAGCAGCCATATGGGTTGTCATAACAGGCTATTGCTGTTCTCCTGCCCTTGTAGAACCAATTCAGGCCATATTTCAGGAAGCTCGCAGTGCCAGGAATTTGAGTAAAGCAGTGATCTTGCTGGGCATGAAAGCACAGCAATTGCTTTAGATGCTTATGCTAATGTGCTGCAAGCAGACAAGCGAGTTGCTGTAAACTCTCTTGGAAGTCATGCAGCCTTGGAACAGAGGCTCATTGTTTTGCACCTTAAACAAAGCTATTTCATGTGATGCAATGGAAATACTAGGGGTTGATTTTTGCATCCATGTTTATAGCCAAAGGAGCTAAAACGAGCCGGTTAGACTTCTCACAAGTGTGCCATTTTTTGCGCTATTTTGATTAAATATTGGCGCATTACATTAAATTCCATAGTAAATTCATTGATTGGCAATTGAAATACTGCAATTATATCTCTATACTTCCTTCAGAAGACAATATTCTTATTTTTTAATGAGGCATCTATGGATAAAGATAGATTTAAAAAGCTTGTTTTGCTGCATTCAAATGATCTTCATGGTGATTTTCTCGACAAGGAGCATAATGGCGCTCTTATTGGGGGAGTGTCCCTACTATCAGGCTATGTTCAAAAAGCTCGAGATGAAGATACACATGTAATCTATTGCGTAGCTGGAGATATGCTTCAAGGCTCTTTGATTGATTCAGAGTATAAAGGGCTTTCAACTATCGAGATAATGAATATGCTCTCACCAGATATCGCTTCGCTTGGAAACCATGAAACTGATTACGGGCTTACACACCTTCTGTTTCTAGAGAGGTGCGCTCGCTTTCCAATAGTCAATGCTAATATATTTATTAGAAATCCTCTAACAAGGCTCTTTCAGCCATTTGATATTATAGAAGTAAATGGCATGAAAATCATGTTTATTGGCATTATTACTGATGAAGTTATGAACGGAATCAAAAACGACTATCTTATAAGCAAGCTCATTGACGTATATGATGCAGCAGTAGAGGTCGGCCGTATCGTCAATGCTTATCGAGCCATTGACATAGACTTGACTGTATTGCTTACCCACATAGGCTTTGAAGAGGACAAAAAGCTGGCTGCGCTGCTTGACCCTGAATGGGGTGTTGATTTAATAATTGGCGGCCACTCGCATACATTGCTTGAAAAGCCAGAAGTTGTAAACGACATACTTATCGCACAGGCAGTATGTGGCACCGACCAAGTTGGCAGGTTCGATCTTGTAGTCGATACCGAACTTGACTCAGTTGCCAGCTATGACTGGCAGCTTGTCCCAATCAATAACAAAACCTGCCCCAAAGATGAAGTGCTTGAAAACATTGTACTTTCATATAAGGAGCAAACAGATGAAAAATTCAACAGGGTTCTTTGCCGGCTTCCCCAAAAGCTTACGCATCCAAACAGGTATATGGAAACAGAGCTTGGCAATCTTTTCGCTGACTCGCTAAAAATATGCTTTGGCACAGATATTGTCCTATATGGATCCGGCTCAATCAGGCTAGAGGAAATCGGTCCGATAATTTTACAGAAAACACTGCTTGAAGCTATTCCTTTTCATTCGAAAGTTTACATGGTAACTGTTACTGGGAAACAGCTAATGTCGATGATTAAGCATATGCTTCGAGAAGATGCTTTCATAGGCGAACATACAGAGTTCTTTCAATATTCAAAAGGCCTTGAGGCTGTTTGGTCCCGGACTCGGCAAGAGTTCATCAAATTTACATACAATGGCGAGCCTATAGATAATGAAACTAAACTGTCAATTACGATACAAGGCTATCACAGAGACAACTTCAGCACCTCATTTGGCATGGGTTATGAAGAGGTATTGGCAAACGGGCGTGAATACATTCTAGCAACGGATGAGCAAGAGGTGCTCCTTGAATTCTTTACTGACAATGAGCCAACAGAATGCGGAATAGACGGAAGGCTCGTAGTTCTTCCCTAAACTTCAGACATGCCCAAGCAGCTTTTTATCAACTGCTTGGTCTGTAAAAGATATATTGGCTTGTTAAGCTGGCTTTCTTCGGGAGTACTTATTCATAACCTAAGGCATCGACCAAGCAGTAATTGCTTGTAGCCCTAAACCATTAATTCTTCTGATAAAATGCAGCATTCTTTCTTGTGGAATGCTGCCCCATACAGCAATATTTTGCTTGCTCCTTCTTTTTTCAGCCTGCGCCAGTATTGTTTCGCATGTATCTGGCCTATTGCTGTTTCACCCGCGCTCACAAGGCCATTTCTGCTTTCTGAGTATTTTATTTCAATAATAAAGGCTTCTTCTTTGCCGGTTTCATTTCTTGCTGAAATGTCCCAAAATCCAAACCCTGACTCTGCATTTGGCATTACATGCCATCCTTGCATGCCGACAAGCGCTCCCAGCAGCAAGCCATGGTAAAAGGATTCTTTAGAGGCATGTTTTGTTGAATAGTCGCGAGCGCTAACAAAGTCAATAAGCAGCTCATTGGCTGCGGCTTGGGCAGATGCTCCGTCACCTGTGCAAAATGCCAACCTTAGATTAGAAACTGCTGTTTCCTTAGCAGCAACGCGGCTGGAGAACCATTCGCCTACCTGCTCAACGAAAATGCGCCTAATACTTTCATTAGGTATAGCAAGCCCGTGCTTGCCATCAGCATATATTTCTCTCGTTGTCAAATAGCCAGCTGCATGCATAACGCTCCATACATTGCTAATAGAATTCGCAAGATCTGAATATGCAAGCTGCTCATTGATACTTTTTTAATAGTTTCACCCTCAATAAGCAAGCCGATCTCCTCGCGCTCGGCTTGGCCTGCCATGTCGGCAAGCTGTTTAATAATTGCATTGCCGCCTGTATTCATTCAATACGGCTGAGGCTGAGTTCGAGGGTTGTCTTTGGCATTATCACAAAACATTACAACATCCCAAGGGCAGTATATTTGAGTGCCTGCAAAGTTATAGCCATCATACCATTCGCGAACATCGTCCAATCTATGCGAAAGGCCACTTTGTGTTAAAAGAACGGATGTCTCAGATTCAGTAAATCCGAAGCATCCGGCATACCTGGGATGGCTGATGCCAAACGGTATGAAATTGTTAACGTCAGTAAAAATGCTTTCTTTTGATACTCTGAGGCATCCTGTTAGGATTGCAAACTCCAAGCTGTTGTTGCTTTTCAGTGCAAGGCTGAACATCGAGCGAATCAAAGCATGCATTTTAGTATAGTAGACATGTTGCCACGATTTTCGAGAGGAACATCGTATTCATCAATAAGAAGTATCACTTTTTTTCCATAATGCTTGTAAAGCAGATCAGTCAAAAGTTTTAAACTCTCGTCTAGCTGCCCATCATGCCGGGTTATCGTTTTTAAGCGCCTGTATTCGCTAATGTCATCGCTATCAAGAATATCGCTGGTTTCCAGGAAATTTAGCCTTTTTGCTTCCCGGCGAATTTCAAAAGCAAGTTTTCTGATGGCTGAATGATAGTCAAGCCCCTCTGTATCTTTTAAAGAAACAGAAACTACAGGGTATTTTCCCATATGGGCCTCAACCAAATCTCTATCATCCATAATAGAAAGCCCGTCAAAAAGCGATGGCTCTGAACCTATTTCAAAAAAGCACTTAATCATGCTCATTGCAAGCGTTTTTCCAAATCGCCTGGGCCTCGTAAAGAGAGCTACTGGGCATGGGTTTTCCAGAAAGCGTTTAATCAATACCGTTTTGTCAATGTATGCATAGCCCTTTTCTCTAAGTGCTTTGAAGTCTTCAATGCCAGCTGATATTGGAATTATTTCGCTCATTGAGAGATCTCCTTTACAGGAATGCCTAAATTATAGCAGAAGTGTGCACGATTATACGCTTGCATGCATGCTGCATGGCTGTCTCTTACAACCGCAGAGCAAAGCAAAAGGCAGATTCGCCATGTTAAGCTGGATATCATCATCTATAGTTCATTATTGCTAAAAAGTGAGGTTACAGATCGAACTTTCATTATTATTAAGCCCGTTTGTTTATTTGTATCTCTGTTCTGTTTATGGCCTGATTACAACAAGATCAGTGTACGCTGTAACTCACAAATGATCCGGGGGTTTTTGGATATGGCAAGAAGCAGATGAGATACATACAAATCTCCAGCTAGAGGATCATACGCCTCCTATCGGATCAAAATCAGAGGCCACGATGCTTGGATGAATATTTCTGGGATGGGGTCCGAATTGCTCTGAGCATTTTATTTGACATCGCCTATTTCAAAGCCTGCTGCTGCCTTTTAAGGCCAGAAAAGCATAATTGGCTGTTTAGCATTTTTCTGCCTAAATATAAGCACCGCATTGGTTTCATGTTATTCTATGAATAGCAATAATACCCTTTGCATGCTTAGAAACTATCAAATGCAAAGGCGCAAAATGCGCATGTTCAGAAAGGCGTCTAGCAATATATGGGAAAATACTTGTTACTAATAAGCATTATATGCAGCATTGTCTTTGTCTTCTCTGATCACATTTTAACAAAGCGCAGCCTTTTGCCATCAAAAAAAGGCGTAAACAGGTTTAGCGAAAAAGAAAAGCCAAAGCCAAAATGGCTCGCAGCAATAAGCAAAAAGGTTCCTTACCCCACAGACACGCAAACGTTGCCGCCAGAAAATGCCCGCCAGCTGGATCTGTTTCGGGCTACCTTTACGATTGCCTCAACTGAGCAGACCCAGGCTTTTACTATTAAAAGCCTTCCTTATAAAATGGGAACAATGCCAGGAGCCAGCTTTCGCTATAAAGACAAAGCCGAAAATGCCTGCAATATAGAGATAGCATACAATGCCGAAGGCTATGCGGAAGTAAAGAGCGCTTCACATAACAGAGGGTTTATGGTTTTCGAAGAAAATTCCGATAACTATAAAAACTATTCCTCATATACTATTCCAGCCGATGGCAACAGCGTCACCATTTGGCTCAGCGCCAATGTCCGGCTGGCGCTTGATCCCTTGTCAGGATACAAAAACCGGTATAGAAGCGCACAGTCAAAGCCAGCCCTTCGCTTGCTTATTAAGCATAACGGCCAAATAAGCAACATCAACTGGGAAGCTGACGGAAACTCCCTCATTATAGGCAGAAAAGACATCCCTCTAATACAAGGCGCCCCGCTAAGGCAGGTTGAGCCAAAGCATTTAGAGATTAATTACGATTATTCAACTGGCGAATTCCGCCTCAAGTGCATTGCTGAAGCCAAAGACTCTGTATTCAGCATTATGCAAAACAGGCCCCTGTCAAGTGAGCACACCCTTATTATTGGAGATGAGTTTGGGCTTGGCGGCAACCAGGTAATCATGGAAGTTGTAGATATAAAGAGGGCAGTATAAATGGAAATAGTAAGCAAATTGGCATCGGGAATGGGAAGGCCGCAGCTTATATGCATAAGCATTATTGCGCTATCCCTTGGAGTGCATGCCAGCATGCTTGGCGCCTTTGCACAGTACCTGACGGTTTTGCCGGCGATCATTATTATTGTGCTGGTTGTTAGCTATTTATCGCCAAAGACAGACTCTAAAGGAAAGCTTATAATTTTTATACCAGCATTTCTGGGGGTTGTGGGCCTTACTGTCCAAGCGATAATCGCCCATTTTAATAATGACAGAATAAGGCCGGCTACTGTTATTGCAGCAATAGTTTTGGCTTGCGCCATGGCAGCGCCGTATAAGCTTTACAGAAAATGGCTTAACTATATTTATATCGTTTGGTTCCTGCACATTATGACGCTTATGCCGTATGTTTTCACGCTTATATATACATACCGAAACAACCAAACGCTTATATCAGATAACTGGGTGAGAATAGCGGGAATATCATTTCAGCCTTCTGAAATAGCCAAATTTCTATATGTTTTCTCCATGAGCACTATTATGAACAACCCTCAATACTCTGAGCGAAAAAAAATGGGTATAGCAATTTCCATTAGCGGCGCCTGCGCTTTGCTGCTTTGCATGCAAGGCGAGTTTGGCTCCATTTTTATAATGCTTACAGTGTTTCTCATGGTTACTTTTACATATGCGGATATTGAGCCGCTAAGGCTGATAAAAAACATTATATCGCTCGCGCTCGTATGCCTGGCCCTTGTCAGCATTGTATATGTCTACACAAGGGTAGCAGACAATGCAATTGCATACTTCCTCAAGCGCCAATTTGACAAGATAGCTACTAGGGTATATATCTGGAGGCATTTTGACGAGGACATAGAGGATTCCGGCTACCAGCTTTGGCACGGCTTAAGGGCGATGAAAACAGGCGGCAACTGGGGTACAGACGGAACGCGCTTCGTTAAGGTGCCTGTTAGCGAGTCTGACATGATCTTTCCTATGATCGTGCAGTCATATGGCATGTTTTTTGGCATCTTTATAATTGTTGCCTACCTTATATACGCCATTGTTACGCTCATGGTAGCAGTCGACTCCCGCGATTACTTAAACAGGGGGGTTGTCTTTGGCTTTACTGCCACACTGTTCCTGCAAGCGTGCTTTCAAATAGCCGGCAGCACAGCTGTTTTCCTTCTGTCTGGGAATACCCTGCCTTTCGTTAGCCATGGCTCGACATCACTGCTCATATGCACTCTTATGGCAGCAGTTATATTTCAGATACACCAGTTTAACTTGAGCAGGGCTTCAGATGCTGCCGCCGAGCCAAGCGCGCCACAAGAATAATCATAATGAAAGATCGCGCTTTGCTTAAAGCTGCGGCTGGGTAAAAAAAAATGAAACTGCAAAAACTTCTCGGCAGGCTATACAAAGCTATGGGCTTTTACGTGCTGATAGCCGCCTTGCTGATTGTTGGCGTCATAGGCGCCCCAAATAAAGTCCCAAGCATCGGCGGTGTTGCAGAGACCCTCCGGGGCGTCAACACCAGAGGAAATATATACGATCGCAACCAAACGGCTATCGTTTGGAATGCAAGCGAAAGCGGTCCCAGTGAGCGCGAGTACATGGACGGAGAGCTATACCAGCCATTCGTCGGGTATTACTCCCGCCAGTCAGGCAGGATTAGCGGCCTTGAGCGCTTGTACGATGAAACGCTGCTGCTTTCAGATGCAGACAAAACTAAAGGCAACAGCCTGGTGCTGACTGTTGAGGCAGGCTTGCAGCGCGCTATATCTTCAGCAATGGCCACGGATGCAAAAGGCTCGTGCGTTGTGCTAAACGCCTCAACAGGCGAGATACTCGGAATGCTGTCCAACCCAAGCTTTGATCCGAAAAAGATAGACAGCATTTACAGCTCGCTTCAGAAGTCAGATGTTTTCGTAAACAAAGCAACAGCCGCTTATATACCGGGATCCGTAATGAAAATTGCTACAGCAGCGAGTATTGTCCGCAATGATCTTGAGGATGAGCAATACCATGACTCAGGCGCCTTTAGGATAGAGTCTTTTACAGTTGTCAACAATGCCAATGCCCAATTCGGCAATGTTGCCCTCAGGGAAGGCTTAGGCTTCTCTGTCAACACCTATTTCGCCTATATGAGCCAAATGCTGGGCCATGATGCGTATGAGCAAACTTTGAAAAGCTTCCTTGTCGGAGAGCGAATAGGCCTTGATTTTGATTTTTTGTCATCTGAGTATAATATAAGCACGCCGCTCAAGCTTGCAGTAACTTCATACGGGCAAGGGGAGACTACAATTTCCGCAATGCAAATGGCAATGATAACATCATCTGTTGCAACAAAGGGGACAATGTACAAACCCTATCTTGTAAAGGAAATAATCGGGCCCAACGGCAATACGGCCTCTGAAACAAGCCCTGTAGCGCTTAGCGAGCCATTAACCAGAGCGGAAGCTGAAATAATTGCCAGCGGCATGAAGATTTCGGCGGAAAGAGTGGGCCTGAGCGCTCCAAACGGGATCTACTCAAAGACAGGCACTGCTGAGACCGGCGTTAAGGGCAAAGAGAACCTATGGCTTACATGCTACTTTGATCACAAGGGAACGCCATATACGATTACAATGATGCTGGTTGGCAGGAAAGGCACTGGCTCAGATCTTGGGCCTGCGGTACAGAAAGTAGCTGACTATATCATGCAGAATTATTAATGTTGATGCCAAGATAGCGCAGCAGCCCGATAAAGTCTGTTAGCTTTTCCTTATGCGACTTAAAGCTGGCAACATAGTTCTCCACATTTCTAACGGTTGCTTCGCCTTCCTCATTGTCAATAAGGCAGCGAAGAAGCTGCCGCAGCTGCACATGCTGATGGTATATGGGATTCTCTTTGATAAACGGCACTGACATTGAAACAAGGCTGTAGCGATCGCACAAAGCCCCCGTGTAGTCAGTAATCCACAGGGTGTATGGATTCGAAGCGTCAATAAGGCAGTTGCGCATTTCAATGTCCATGTGATAAAAGCCCATCTGGTTAGTCGTATGCACTGTCAGAACAGCGCTTGCCAGCAGCAGCTGCGCCTGCCTAAGGCTTCTTGTATTCGCATCTTGCAGGGAAATTCTATTGCCGTCTATAAAATCCATAACTACAGCATACGGATACGATGAGCCTCCAACATTGGCGCCCTCAAAGTATCCATAGTGCTTAGGATATTTTGGCTTTGCATTTTGGGGATAGCTCTCATAGCTTAGGATGTCAGCTTCAGCCTTATACATTGCGCTTATCTGATCTCCTTGCAGCGTAGAGCATTTTGCCAGGTAGCGGCTGCCATCTTTTTCAAAAGCATATAGGTGGCTATTTTTTGACGAAACAGCCAAAGGAACAGCATTGAGCAAATCGCTGGATGTTATCACTTTATAAAGCCTTGTACCCTCTTGATTATTTGTTGCACTTTAGCCTATGCCTTATAAGTATAGACTTTTTTGGTGAATAATGCTAGTATATTAGTAGCAAATTTAGTGGTGATAGAAATTGAAGGTTTATGCTAAAACGCAAAAGAACGCAAGGGCAGAAATGGAAGACGCCCTCAGGTATGCCAGCATAGCAGCAGACACCCTTGGCTCAGAGAGGCTTTTTATTGCGGCTGTTGCAGATGGCATTGGCAGCCTTGCTTTTTCATCCTTCTCATCAGAATATGCTATAGTGTGCCTGTTTAAAGAGGCAATGGATTTGGCTCTCTCAGAAGCGTTTGCGGCTAGCAGCCTTGAGGCTAAAAGCCAAGTTATGCTTGATTGGGCATCCGGTGCGCTGGACAGTGTAAACAGCCAGGTTAAGGCGCGCTTTGAGAACGCCAATGTCGGCACGACGCTAACGTTTGCTGCTGTTTTTTCGAATGCAGCCATAGTATGCGCATGCGGGGACAGCCCTGCATACCTCATAAACGGCAGCAATGCTGAGCTGGCAGTTGAGCTTGACAGCGTTAATGGCGTGCAAGGCCAAATATCATCATATATTGGCTGTCCCAGCGCCCATTTAAAAATAAACGCAGCCAAAATCAGGCCAAAGGCGGGGGACCTGCTTGCTATTGGCTCAGATGGAGCATTCGGCAGCCTCAGCGGAGCCGAAATTGCTGAAGAGGCCAAAAAATCTTCCAGCTACGATGAGGCGCTTAACAACATTTTATATAAAGCATCAAAATCAACCACTGACAACCAAGCTATAATTCTTATAGATTTTGCAGAAACTAAGGAAAGAGGCGGCTTATTCAGGCCATGGAAAACATCCCTTTGCTAACAGGCGGCGGCTATAGCGTAAGAATAGGCGAAGTGTCTGCAAGCGCACAAGCGCTTTCGGTTTCGCCACTGTGCCTTATAGCCGAGATAGGCACTCAAAAGCTGCTCTTTGAAGAGAAGCCGATGCCATTGCCATACCTGGGGCAATGCTTCCTTGAGCCAACGCTTGAAGGAGCATTTGCAATAGATGAAAATGGCAATGAAACTGAGCTCATTTGCCTTGGCGAAGCTTATGAAAGCGCCGCTGAGGACAATAGCTTTGATCGGGAGCTTGTCGCTGCCTGCGCGATTGAGGCTGCGTTTGTCCTCGCTCTTTCAGGCCTTTGCCACACAGGGCTTACCCTAAGCTCAGCATATATAAACAGCAGCCAGGCAATAAAAAGCGCCAGGTTTGGCCGGCTGTGCATGATTACAGGGCTGGCCGGCGCTGAACGGCCTCTTGAGAGCCTGGCCCTTTTGCTTGAGGGCATTTTCCATACAAAAGCGCCTGAGCTAAAGAGCGCCGGCGCCGGGAATGCGCTAAATGCCATAAGGCAAACGGCTAGCGAACTGTCAGTTTCCTGCGACAAAATAAAACCATATATAGCTTCGCCAAGCCACCAGAGGCTGCATACAGTAAATGCAATTGATGAGCGCAAAGGCAGGCTTTTTTTCTCAGCCTATGATGAGGGCGGCCGAAAGCGCTTTATAAAGGAAGGCAGCGTGCCAGACGCTTTTGTGGGGATTTCATCTCCCTATTTAGTTGAAATCCAGGGAAAGGCGTTAATATACAGTGCCTTTAGCGACAAAACGATCGAGGCTTTTTCAAGCCCGTTCTATGATCTTGACTTAAACAAGGCATTTGCCAAAAGAAAGCTAAGCAGCAGCGACAAAGCAGGCATATTCCTGTGCGTGCTTTTAGCTATTCGTGAGCTTGCATGTATGGGCAAAGTCCACCGGGACATAAAGCCCTCAAATATCCTGTGCTACGAAAACAGCAATGGAAGCTTGCAAAGCCTTGTTTCTGACTATGACACCGTGGCGGCGATGGGGGAGTATTCAACGAGCGGAGGATATACCCCCGGCTATTCGCACCCTTCTATTGAAGAGGGATCAGCCCAGGTTAGCGTCCTGTTTGACATATATTCCGCAGGGGCTCTGCTGTACCTGTTATACTCTGGAAAGCATCTGTTTAGCACAAACACCGGATATGAGTCAAAGCACTTCATGCCTGCCGGCAAAGCAAAGCTTAAAGATGCTGCCCTGCAGAGGATGGTTGAGAAATCGATTTGCCCGCTCGGCAGCCAAAAAAGAGACGGATGGGGCTATGGCCTGGTTGAGTCAAAGCAATCGCCGCTTTTGCCTATCGACGCTTTTATAAACGAATACCTTAGTTATATCAGCGTGCAGCAGCCTGATGACAAGCCCCACTTGCTAGTGCCGCAGGAGCTTGCGTTCTATGCAAGCCGGTACCCGGGCACAATTCAGGCTATATATGAAGTTTCCGAAAAAATGGCTGGCATGCCGGCAGTAAAATCGCGCAAGTCTGCCTTCTTAAGAGACGGGGATGTGCACTTTGTCGAGTACTCTTACTCAGCAAAAGGCGGAAGGCTGAAAAAGCTCAAATCATCAGAGCCGTCAAAGCCAAGAAGCGCAGCTTCATACCGCGAAAGAATCAGCCTGTTTTGCTTTTACAGAACAGGCGAGTACATTCGTTTTGCTGTTATAGATTCGAATTACGTTGCCAGCCCCTATGATGAAGATGAGGGGATGCTTGAAGAGGGGATGCAGTTTGCCGTGGAGGACGAAAACACGGCTGTATCAAGCACCTATACAGTTTTAAGCATCAACAGCATATAAAACTTCTGAAAGGAGCTAAGAAGCTTGAATGATGAAGTAACTGCAGTATACTGCGACTTTCTAATTGATCTGAACAGCTCTATGTCTACACTGTTCAGCTGGGTCAGTCAATACCTTGCTGTGTTTATAAATGAGGCAAGCCATGACTTTCCCAGCGGAGAGTCTGCGATAGACATCCTTAATATTGGCTTTAGCCTTTTCTACGAAAATATCGTAGAGAGCGTGCGCTTTGGCAGCAAGCAATTCACCAATGACTATAACATGATCATGTCTTTGATAAATTGCCTTGAGCCGCACGAATCGTCTAAGCGCTATTTGAGAAATATTGAAGGCGCAATAGATGCCTCTATTGCAAAAATGCACAGCGCTGGAGCGAAGAAAGTCGCATTAATAATGTTTTCTGACGCATATGAGACAAGCCAGCCTGATATTTCGCCTAGAGCCAGCATTGATGTAGCGTCTCTTTTTATTACGGAAAAGCTGGCAGGAGGCTCAAACTACCTGAGATCCTGGGAGATGATGCACAATGAAGCTGCCAAGATCGCTACTGAAACTGAAATGCCCGATTTTAAAGTGAATATATGGGACAGCGAGATGTTCAGCGCATGGGACAAAAGCTATGCAGCAGTTGGCGGAAGCAGGGCTTACGACGATGCAAAGCACTACCCCATGAAGTCATGGGTACAGGCTAGCGCTTATAACCGAATAAAGCAATTCATCTCTGTTACCTATACTTTGGGTTCGTAATGGCAAGAAGCGACTATACCATCGAGATAAGCCTGGACAATGCTACACGGGACTTTAGGGAATCGCTTTTAGAGCTGCGAAAAGACAAAACCCTGCTTGGCATGGCTTTGTTTCTTGCACCTGATGTGATAGCCTACAGGGACAACCTTCCGCGATCTTATAAGACAGCGCCATCAGCAGCAGAGTATATTCGCATGCCGGTGTTTCTCAGCTCAAATCCTGCTGCGAATGAAGCAAAACAGGCTGCCCTTGGCACTATAGCGATATTTGAGCAGCTTGAAAGCAAGCAAGCTTCCTGCTCTTTTCTGACGCTTAGCCACCTTGTTGTAAACAGGGCAGACGCTTCAGATGTGCGCTTCATTTTAGAAGAGCCGTTCAGCCTGTATGCGCACGAAGCGTATAATGGCGGAATCCAAAACGAGCCAGAGCTTGCACTTGCATTCAGCAGCTTTGAGAGCTTTGAGAAAGCCCTTAAAGCAAAGCTTGTTGAAAAAATACTTCTTGCAACAACAGTGCTGTGGGAAGGCTACGATTTCCCTAACCGCTCGCTTATGTCAGAGCGCTTAGTTGATTCCCTTGCTGCCGGATGCGAGAGCAATGATGATTTAAGAAAAGCAGTTTCGGAAGGCTTTGGAGAAGGCAGCGAAAAGCCGGTTGCCCAAACCAAAGGCTTCACAGCGAACTGGCGCCAAAAACCGGCTGTGCTCAAAAGAAAAGCCAGGCAAGCTTCAGCTTACAGCGCCAATGCAGTTATGCTTGTTATGCTGCTAAGCGACAAGTGCGACAGCAAGATGCGCATGACTGCCCAAAGCTACATGAAAAGCATTGTGGATGCATGCAAAAAACCGGATGGGAGCATGGCTGTTGGCGTTGTCTCGCCAATAGCGGGCGAAAGCTGCCAAACCTCCTTTACCGGCTTTAAGCAATCCCCGGATGGATTGCATTTCAGCCTTGCATCAGGCACATATGCCCCGGAGTGCGTTCACGTGCTAATCAGGGCGTACGCAGAAGCGCTTAATTTTTGGCAAAGCAGCAATAGCGCCAGCCTTGCCGCGTTTATTATAGATCCCAGCGGAATTGCCAAGTCAGGCGGCAGAAACTTTTCGCTGATGATGGGCAAAATAGGGCGCCTAACGCAGGATTTCCCTGATTTTCAGGCTTTCTATATAGGCGATGGCTCAAATAATGAACACATGCCCGCCCTAAGCGCTACTGAAGCCTCACTACTATTTGTATAGCATGGGGAGATCCCCTAATGCAGAATATGGTATAAAGAATTATGAAATATGCATTTATGGCCCTAATATTCATGCTGCTAGCTTTTATCGGCTACCGCTTTGCCAAGCTTTCATACGAGCTTAGGTCAGGCGGGCGCTGCTACAGCCTTGACATAACAACAAGGATGTTTGAAAACGCCCTTGAATATATACGCATATCACGCTATGGCAGTGATTTGGCAAAGCGCGACGCCTTTTTGCGCGCCAACCGCATTGCCTATGACCAAGGAAGCTTTTCGTACACAGAGTTTTCGCAAAAGGCTGAAAACCCTGCTTTTGAAGGCTATTCTGACCTTTTATTCTGCCTTGGCTACAAAAGGGCGTTTATCGTGTCAACCCAGCTAAAGCCTTTTCTGATAACCCGCCAGGAAAGCGCTGTTACAGAAGGCAGGCCGGCAAATGCTGTATATGCAAAGCTTGTTGGCGGCGCTACATACATTTTGGGCAGGCAAGGCTCAGAAAGCCTTACCATAACTATAGATGAACGGAGCAATTTCTAATGGGAGATGTACACTCAGCGGAGGAACTGAGCATTCATATATGCCCCGGATGCGCAGGAATGCTTGACATACAAAACTGTGGGGTTTACTTTAACAAGATGGCCTTCGGCGATTACGCAAACATGCCGATATTTCGCCGCATGACATCGCGCTTTGCTGAGATCCGATCAGAGTTTGTTTCTGCTTACCCAAACCTTGCCTATTCCGGCATGAGCGATACAGAAGGCGCATATATTGATGCCGCAATAGCAGCAGAGGTTCATGAGTATTTCGATGGCTACAATGATGTTGTGTTTGAAATATCAAATGCAATAAAAACCGCAAAGCTGTCCCAGCGCGATGGCGAGAAGCTCGTCAAGTTTGCGCCTATCTCATCCTCTACGCCAGTGTGCCCGAATTGCGGATTTGTCTTGCCGGAAGACTTTTTTCAAAGAAAAGTCATATACATCGGCATGATTGGCGCATCATCTTCCGGGAAAACAGTGTCACTTGCAGTACTGGCCAGAAAAGACTATGCATGCCTGAACTATACCGACCGCTTTAAGTTTGATGGCACATACACTGAAGCTGATCCCGGCTACTTTGGTGTATATAAAAGCATTATCGAAGACATTAACCAGGGGATTTTGCCCCCGGGAAACCAGAATTTCCGCATACCGCCCCTGCTTATAAAAATGGATATCAGCAATCCCGCCAAAGATCCTGTCCGCTATCTGATAGCGATTGTTGACTCAGCCGGCGAAGCTTTCCCGGTAAGGGAGCGCATCGGCTTTCTAAACTACTGCAGCGGATATATAGTAGCTATAGAGGCGCAAAGCGTTTACTCAGATGCTCAGATCCTGCTTGAGGGCAGCGATGCTCAGGCCATGCCTACAGGGGCGATCGCACCTTACCTGTCAAGCGAGGAAAGCCAGCAGGAGCACGCAGTATCTGCCGCTGTAGCTGAAAAGACCGTAATTAAGGAAACGCTTTCGACATCATATGTGCTGACAAAGCCAAAAGAGCAGGCAGCCAGCTACTCTGTTGCAAACCCTGCACTGCATATTGGGGTGCTTAACAATATCAATTTTTCTGATACGCGGCATCTTGCAATTGTTATGACAAAAGCAGATTTAATACCCGAATCAGAGAAGCATAGAAGCTTTCTGCTCTCAACAGGCGATTACAGCTCGGAAGCCAAGGGAAGGTTTGTATTCGATTTTGACAGGCTGGGCAAGAAGAGCAAGCTAGTTCAGTCAACACTAAACAGCAAAGGAATAACGCTCAACATTGACAACAGGTATAATACTGCCTACTTTGCAGTTTCAGCCACTGGAAAACAGCCAGTGCTGGCAGTTCGTGGCAGAGTGGACAGATGGCAAAGAGATAGAGCAGAGAGTGTATCTTTTTGTGATGTAATATCGCCGATCAATTTGTATGAGCCCTTCATGTGGCTTATACTTAATAAGCTAAAAGACAACGGTGATTTGTTATGACTAAACTTGCACAATTTGATCAATACCAGTTTACCTGGGCAGAAAAGAATATGAGCCCGTCAGGGCATGGGCTTGGCATTGTTGGAGCTTCAAACAATGACTTTGCACATATAGAAGAAATATGCCGAAATATATACAACAGTGTCCGACGCGACGGGGTGCCCAGCAGGCAGCTCATTTACAGCCCCAAGAACAGGACGTTTGTTATCGCAAATGTTGCTGAGGCTCTCAACTCGCAAAGCCCGCGGCCCACAGAGCTCTATCACCTATACGAGTACAAATCCGCAGGCAAGCCGATAGCCGAGTGCCCGCCGGAAGAGTATTTGTGCCCGGACACCTTTACAAACAGCTACTATGGCGAGAACCAGGAGCTTCAAGTTGCAGAGCTGTTTAGCTACCTTCCCAGCGCTGCTGAGCTTTTGCAAAAGCACGGCATCAACGATCCCAACAGCCTTGCTTTCTTTTTGGACAAAATATACAAGGTTGCATTCGATCGGGTAACAGGCTTTATTATTGTCGGGGAAGGCGTGTCAACTGCAAACCTGTCTGACTATGCATGCGAAATGGCAGTAATTATACATTCGCTTATACCGCCTTCCGCCAAAAGCAGGGCCACTTTCATATCCAACTCATCAGGCCAGCAGCTTCAGGCGTTTGCCTATAATTTTTGCAACCGCGCCATGCCGACATCAGACTTTATGTACAACTCAAAAGACAGATCTGCCTTGTATGAGGACAGCCCGCGCCATGCCCTGGCCATATTTATGGCAAATGCATTCTTTAGCGATCCGGAGCTGTTTGCTTCATGCAGCGCAGAGCTTGACAGGGTGATTAACTCAAGCAAGCAGTCGCAGGATGAAACGCTGCGGGTGTCTCTTGAATTCATGGGCATGCACCCTGAGGTAAAGCTGGCATCGCATGCTGCATACAAGTCGTTTAAGGAAATGCACAGCTTTTTCCTTATGCAGCCGGAGTTTGACACGCTCGCAGCGCAAGCGGGATTTGTCTCGCTGGCAAGCTGCATAGACGATACAAAGGCCCTGTCTGAGCTTGCCCAGCTTGTCGCACAAAATGCTGACACTTCCTATGCGAAAGCCCGCCTTTTTGAGCTAATAGCCAGAATCGCCGAAAGCGATGCCCAGTCAGCAGGCGAGCTGCTGGAAAACAGCACAGACGCATCACTGCCGATTGAGGCCTTCTATTACTTTGCCAACACAGACCGCGAAGGGTTATTCCCGATGGCGGATGCTCCGCTCACTGATGCAAAAAACCTTAGCGAGCTTGAAGCTATGTTTGCCAACCCGACCTTCCACCAAAACCTTGAAGGCTATGCCAAAAGGGCTGCAGAGCTGTCATGGGCAGATCCGAACTTCACCTCCAAGAGCAATTACCACAGCTTTGCCACAGAGCATGGCGTGTTTGATATATTTGAAGGCCACTCCCGCGCGCTTGCGCACAAAGCTCTAGCCAGCATCAACCCTAACAATAGCCTCTCAGCCATCAGGAGCGTAGTGCTAAAGCTCCCGGTGACTTTTGGCAAGGAGAGCAGCTTAAACCTGGAGCTTTGGAATATGGCCGCGCTGAATTCAGAGGATGATCTGGATAATCCTCTGCTGGCTGAAATAGCTGAGCTTTTAAGCCGCAAGAGCGAATATTCTGATATGCGCCTTGGAATCTTTGCACAGCAGGTAAGCTCCGCGCTTACCATCGACAAAGTCAGCGAGATCGTTTCTGGCGGAAATTGGCAGGGCGACAGCAATGCATTGCCGTTTGTTGAAGCGTTTATTGTTGACAGGATCGATGAAATTGATATGAACAAGGCAGTGCAGCTGCTATCTCTTTTCCCCTCAAGCGACAAGCTGCTTGGCGAGCTTCAGGCAAAGCTCAAAGCCAAAGAGGCAGTTTACACTTTCAGAACGCAAGGGGCTAACCGGTTCTTTGGCAATGCCGTGCAGGGAAGCGAGATAGTAGCATATGCCCACAGGGAAATAGCCTCTGATGCTGAGCGCTACTTTGATTTCTGCTTTAGGGAGAATGAGGGAATTGATGCGGCAAAAGCGCAAAGCTGGCTTGAGCAAGTAAAAGAGGCTTTTGGTGGCCATAAAGAAAACGAATTGGCTTTCCACGAATCCTTAAAAGCGTTCTTTGAATATTTTGTAGCAAGCTCTGGCGGGAAGAAGGCCCTGGGCAGGATAAAGCTTATTACGAATGTTGAGTTCAACATTGCTGCATCAGTGCTTAAGCAGCGCCCGAATGACGATGAATGCCGCATGCTGCTTGTTCACTTTGCCAACCTTCACTGCATAATTAATAGCCGCATTGCTACTTGGAAGACAATGCAGGCCTACTGCACGCTCAACGGCGGAGGCGATCCCCTTTTATTGTGCGAATTCGTTGAAGAGTCTGAAATAATGCTTATACCTGAAAAAGTAGGCGCCATTGCAGAGGGAACTGTCAACAGCGATTACTTTGCTGTTGCTTTTATCAGCTACTTCCTGGACAACTCTGAGCGCTTTGAAGAAACCTTTGGCAAGCTCAGCAGCGCTGCTTCTGATGAGGCTATGCGCAAAGCGCTGCTTTTGATGCTTGAGGGCATTCTGCCAAGCCAGGCAACGCAAAATATAATGCAGAGCAAGAGGGAAGGCTTCGCAAGGCTCTTTCATGAGCCGGGGATGCTGGACATTATTCGCCAGGCTGAAGCAAACATGCACGCGAGAGGCATTGCAAGCATTGTGCCATACCTGCAGAGTTTTGATGCAAGCCTTGCCGAGCGCTATATAGCCCATACAGCAAGCAAAGCAAGCCCCAAGCCTGAGGGCGGGCGCAAAGCCAGGCTGGGAAGCGCAAGTGCAAGCGACATTTGGTTTATGCCAATTGCTGGCGGCTTTGCGCCGGCAGTGGCTGCAGCCGCTATTTATAAAGTAATTGCAGCTTTCAGCACAACAAAGGTGTTCTTTGGCGCAATGCTGGCTGCGATCACAGTTTCATTCATAATAACAGCAATTAATCTGCGCCGCAGAAATACCGGCGCTGAGATAGGATCCAGCCTGAAAATATCAGCAACCGCTCTTATGTGCGTGCTCTTTATGATTGTGATGTATGTAATAGACAGCTTGCTGGCATTTGCTGGAATCGCATGAATTTATAGATTACAGTGAGGGGCTGGGGGCTTCATATTGCTCCAGAGGCGTCTCGTCTTCCCATATGGGGGTGTGCACTGAAACGATCAAGTCTTTGTTTTCTGTGCCTTTGGCAGCGTATAGCGCTGAGTCAGTGGCATTAAAGAATTCATTGCTTCCAAAGAAAAGCGTTTTGTCAAATTCGCATAACCCTGCGCTGACAGTTACTGGCACATCAAGGTTAAGCCTGCGGACAGTCTCGTAGAATATCTCACGGATCTTTAGCGCCATGGTGTAGGTTTCTTTTGCATTTTTTCTTATTAGAAGGGCAAATTCATCCCCGCCATATCTGAAGGCATAGTCGCTTTGGCTTATTACCTTGTTTAGTATTTCTGAAAAGCGAAGCAGCACCTTGTCGCCAACTTCATGGCCATAGTTGTCATTTACATCCTTAAAGTTGTCTATGTCCCATATGATAAGCGAAAACTCCGATCCATCCTTGATATTTTCGGCTATAAGCATTTCAAGCCTCTCATAAAAAGCAGTATGGTTGAGCAGCCCGGTAAATGAATCAAGCTTCAGCTCCTCATCTTTGACGATCAGGTTGTTTACAACACGCGAGAGAACAAGCAAAATTACATTGCATGCAAGGCATGCCATTATCAGAAACATGCTTGTTGATACAAGCTCAACAGGCTTGCTCGCGCCGGCAATATAGCCCGGCCTTGCAGGAAGGATATACGCTGTGTAGCTTAAGTGCATAAGCATATTTATCATCAGGGTATATAGCAACGGCTTGCGGTCAACATATACGAGTGACGCAAGCAGCGGGAAAGAGCTTACAATATAGATCGAATGAATGCGGTACAGCCTAAAAGTCAGCAGATAGCAAGACATGCTAATAAATGAGCACATGACTATTGACTGCATAAAAGGGCTGCCTTTTTTTATAAAGTAGTTTGTGGAAAATACTGCTGTTGCATACAGCGCTGCCTGAATGCCTAAAGGCACAACAAGCGAAGGCAAAGCGCTGGAGCCGTAGCTGGCTTCGCTGTTAGTGTGAATAAAAAAGGTAGCTTCTATAACAAAAATAATTATCAGGCAAAAGAAGAGCTGTCTGTATAAAAGGCGGCTCCACTCTGAAAAATCAAGCCTATCCTCATATTTAAGCTTTAGCACTTGAAACCACCTTCTAGATCATAGATATGGCTATTATAGCATGGGTTATTGAGTTTTTAGTACAAAAATGTAAAATGCACAATATGTAAAATTGAAATACAGTTTTTTGTGAATATACTCATGTGATAAGGCAATGGCGGCTGTCTTCCAGGAAGCTTAAAAACGCCGGTTTTAAAGCAATTAAAGCAGAGGATAGATTCGCAAATGCATAAATGGCAAGCGAAAACTGCATAAAACGTTTCACTAAAGCGTTGTGTTCATGTACAAGAAGGAATGCAATCAGCTCTGGCAAGGCGGCTTTCTATTAACACTGTGCAGTTTTTTATGCATGAAGCATCTGGGGAGATATGCTATGCATCTTGTGCCTTAACTTGCAAGCAGCCTTTGCAGCATATGCTTGGCGCTGGCTGTAAGCGCTGATGGCACTTGCATGCAGGATGAAAGGGCCAAGGCAAAACTTGGCTCTTAAAGAGATGAATTCATCAGACAGGCCAACGCCGCGAAAGAAGCGCTATGATCAGATCTGTTGAGCCTGAAGCCGTTAATCGGCTGTTTTCAGCCAAAACAGACAGCTTCTTTAGAAAGGCATGAGAAAATAAAGTAAAAATACTTGAAATAAATAATAATTAACCTTATACCTGGCAGGCTGTTATTCATTCACGCTATTTATAATAATCTGGCCGAATAACCGGAGGGTATACCACTTTAAACAGATTGGCTCGGTTTTTTGTATTGCAGGGCCGCATTATCGGTTCATAGCAAGATGATCTAAGCGTTGCCGGCCACTGCAGTTTTGCCATCGACGGCGATGCCGAGGGGATTGCAAACCAGTTGCATTGCGCACAAAATGGTTTTGGGGCTGTGCTAAACCTGAAATTCAGGAACATAGCAGCCTCTTGTCATTGGCAATTGTACTGCAGCGCCGAAATGCATCGAGCCGCTGCCAATAGGGGAGAGAAGAAACAGAAATGCTGCGAATTGGCAAAGCGTGGGCTTTTAGCCTCATATGCCAGTCTGGCCACTGCACAAAAAAAGCCGCATGCTGCGGCTTTGGCGCTACTATTCTTGTATGTCGTCTATGATATCCTGTGCAATGTCCTCTGCTTCCTGGGCAGCGCCTTCGAGGATTTCAGCGATTTCTTCGCTTACTGAAGGGGCGTCTTCTTGCGCTTCTTCTGTATCGCCGTGATCATGCCCACAGTCGCATTCATCATCGCAGCATTCACTGTCGCCTTTCATCTCATGATCGTGCCCGCAGCCGCATTCATCATCACAGCAGCAGTCATCTTCATCACAGCAATCGCACGACATTGATAAAGTGCATTTTGTGGCAATATGGCCGGCAATAAACCCCAGAGCAAAAATTGCCATCTTTCCACATAATCCTAAGCCGTATCTTCTATAGCCAAATCCATCAAACATATCTTTTAGTCTCCTTTTTATCCGTTGAGCCAATTATACCAGCATACAAAAAACGAACCAATATACAGCCGCTTTTATTTTGCAATCGCTGAAAAAGGCTTATTGCTTTTGCATAAGCGCCACTGTTTCCACATGCTCTGTATGCGGAAATAAATCAACAGGGCAAGCAATCGTCGGCTTATAGCCATATTCTTCAAATGATTCTAGATCGTGCATAAGGCTTTGCGGCTTGCAGCTTACATAAACAATGGCAGGCGCTTTGAGCTTTGCCACTTGCTCGCAGACTTTTTTGCCAAGGCCTGCCCTTGGAGGGTCTAAGGCTATAAGATCAAACTTTTCTTTATTGCTTTTTAAGAAATCTTTTACATCGCTAGCCTCAAAGCGCGCGTTCCCAATATTGTTTATTATTGCATTTTCCCTAGCGCTTTCAATAGAAGCTTGCACTATTTCAACGCCATATACACTGCGAAATGCCCTGCTAAGCACAAGGCCAATAGATCCAATGCCACAGTACAGATCAAGAGCGCTAACTGATGCATTGGTGCTTTGCGCATACTCAAGCGCCTTGCTGTACAGAAGCTGCATGCCTTTTGTATTGGTTTGCATAAAGCAGTCTATTGCAAGCTTTAGCCTAACGCCCAGAACATGCTCCTCTATGCTGCCTTTGCCATACAATAATACTGGCTTCTCAATTATTACTGCATCAGAGTATGAATCGTTTTGTATATGCACTATCCCTGCAATGCTGCCCTCAAGGCTTAAGCTGAGCAAGCAGTCTATAAATGCTTCGACCCTTAGCTTTTGGCTGCTGGTGGTTACCAGGCCCACCAATATTTCACCGCTCGCTTCCGATTGCCTTAATATTAGATGCCTCAGCCAACCCTCTCTGGCAATAACTTTATAGGGCGCTGCGCCCATATGCCTAAAATGCTCCTTGACAGCATTCGCTATAGCGCTAAAATCCTCCGGGCATATATAGCAGAACTCAGAAGATACGATGTCATGGTGCTTTCCCTTGGCATGAAGCCCCAGCTCCAGTGGGCCATCCTTTTCAGAGTCGCCGAAAGAGAATTCCATCTTGTTACGGTAATGGTATATATTAGGGGAAGCAATTACATCCTCAATTGTGCAGCTTGGATACGAACGATTAAGCATCTGGCTTACATACCGGCTTTTTAGCTCAAGCTGTTTTTCATATTCGCAATCAAGAAACCGGCACCCGCCGCAAACACCGAATTTTTCGCAAGGCGCTTCCTTCTCAAAAGCCGCTGGAGCAATTGTGCGGACTGCTTTGCCCTCCCAGCGGCTTTGCTTCATTTTAGTAATTTTAACCTCTGCTTTTTGCCCTTCATACCCGCCTTCTATAAAAACCTTCATGCCGTTATAGAATGCAAGTGTTTTTGACATCGAGATATTTTGAGCAATGTCAAGCTCAATGTTACTTCCTTTTTTTACTATTTCATTCATACGGTTCAATTATACCATACTTGCATATTTTTGCGACATTAGCCACATCATCTAGTATCTGGGCTTATATTATTTTACGAGAACTATAACTTAAAGTTAGATTATGATATTGTTAAGTATATTAATAGTTGATTGATGCAAAAAGCGAATTAATTCTATTGACAAAGCAGCGAAAATAAAATATGATCTCTACGGAATTTGAAATTTCAGCGCCATCTTCTATATCAGGGAATTTTATTAGCAACAATGCCCTAAAACGTGTTCCTGCCAATAAGGAATCGTTATCTTTTATGCACGTCTACCCCACTTATGTAAGTTATATCAAAAATCCCTGAGAAAGGCAGGATTTTTTGGCGATGAATGTAGCAAAAGCAGCCAAACCCCTATGGTTAAAACGTCAGTTAGATATGCGTGAATTCCGTAAAATATTGCATATGCAAAGCGACTCTAAGCGTTACAAACAGTTTTTTAACAAAGATGGGTGTGGCCTTGAGATCGAATTTGGGATTAATTATACGCCGTTTGACAGCAGATACGTCAAAACCGGTCTGGAAAAATTAGCAGATATTGTACAGGGGTATGGAAAATTTGTGCCCGACGTTACTGTAATGAAAGACTTCAATGTTGAAGTTGTGCTCAATCCACTTGAGCATGACGAGCTTCAGCGCTTGTTTGGCGATATTATGGCGATAATAAATTGCTATGATAATTTCATTATCGACGAGCACTCGGGAGTCCATGCAAACTTTTTAGCCGACCAAAAGCTAAAAGAGAAGTTCTACTACAGCTTATGCCAGGGAAACTACAACAGCAGCAAGTTCATCCACAATAAATTTAAAGTGGATTTCTGGGAAGTAGTTACCAAAAAGGCAGATGGATCCATTATGACTTTTGATGAGTATATGGATTACCAAAACAGGATAGCTGGCAAATATTTAGCAGTTAACTTCCTAAAGGAGAATATAATCGAGTTCCGCTCACTTGATTACACTTGGGAAACAATCAGCTATGTTATTGGGCTATATGAGAGCGTGGCCATGAGCGTTGACACAGCAGTGGAGTCAGAAATGATCGAAAATCCGGCATTTGTATAAATGCCGGATCTTTTTTTTAGCTGGCGCTGCTGGCAAGCTTTTCTGCCTGATCGTTTGTAGTGAGAGTGTCTATGAACTCATCAAGCTCGCCATCCAGCACAGTTTCGAGCTTGTATAAAGTAAGGTTGGCTCTATGATCTGTAACTCTGCCTTGTGGGAAGTTGTAGGTGCGAATGCGTTCGCTTCTGTCTCCGGAGCCCACTTGGCTTTTTCTGTCTAAGGCAATGCTCTCAGCTTGCTTTCTCTGCTCAAGCTCGTAAAGTTTTGCTTTAAGTATCTTTAGGGCTTTGTCTTTATTCTTTAGCTGGGACTTTTCGTCCTGGCAGCTTATTACAATGCCGGTAGGCAGGTGCGTCACCCTGACTGCTGAGTCTGTAGTGTTTACAGATTGCCCTCCGTTTCCGGATGAGCGAAAAACATCAATCCTAAGATCGTTTTGGTTTATTTCAACCTCTACATCCTCTGCCTCAGCCAGCACTGCAACAGTAGATGCCGAAGTATGGATTCTGCCGCTTGATTCTGTTTCCGGAACCCTTTGGACGCGATGGGTGCCGCTTTCGTACTTTAGCTTTGAGTAAGCGCCTTTTCCGATTATTTGAAACACTGCTTCTTTAATGCCGCCGATGCCTGTCTCGTTTACAGACAGCATTTCTGCTTTCCAGCGATGCCTTTCTGCATACCTTATATACATCCTGAGCAAGCTGGCGCTAAATAGCGCTGCTTCTTCCCCTCCGACCCCGGCTCGTATCTCAACAATAACGTTTTTGTCGTCATTTGGGTCTTTTGGAAGCAGCAGGATTTTTAGCTCAGTTTCAATCTTTTCCAGCATTTCAGACAGGCTTTCGATGTCATCAAGTATCATCGAGCGGAAGTCGTCATCGCTTTCTTCTTCAAGCATTGCTTTATTGTCTGCAAGCTGCGAAAGGGCATCAGCATATACTTCATATTTAGATACGATTTCCTCCAGGGAAGATCGCTCTTTCATCAGCTGCGCATATTTATTTTGGTCAGCAGCGGTGCTAGCGCTGGAAAGCTCCTCATTAAGCTCATTGTAGCGCTCGCTAATTGCTGCAAGCTTATCAATCATTTGGCTACCTCAATCTTGTGCTTCGAATGTATAGAAAATGTCGCACTCATTCCTATTTAACACGACTTTATCTACCAGTGCAATAATAAGCGATCGTTTTTCTTGTGCATCCAAACGATCCCAAACATCATCGATCCTGTTTACTTTGTCGGTGAAGCCCTCCACGCGCAGGCTTTTTTCACTGGCGGAAATGTAGGCTGCATTTAGCCTTTTTATCTCATTTTCCATATCCTTTATCTTTTGCTTACCCTCTTCAACTGCAACTCCGTCGACAATCAGATCAAGCAATTTGGATATTTTTTTTCTAAGATCAGAGATTTCTTTTACCTGCTTGGCAAGGCTCGCATCGTCAGCTTCATTGGCTCTTTTTGCAATCAGGCTCGGGTTGAGCGCAAACTGTTTAAGCTCATCGACAACCGCTTGCTCTATTTCGTGGGCCCAATACTTTTGGTTTGTGCAGTCTTTGTCCTTTATTAAATACTCTTTTGAGGATTGCTGGGAGTAGCAGCATATTTTATGCCCTTTTTTCCCCCATTTTTGATAGCGCATTTTTGCGCCGCATACACCGCAATACAGCAACCCGGTAAGCATGTTCTTGCCGGAGCGGATATTGTTTTTTTTGCGCTTTTCCATCGTGCTTTGCGCTTCGCCGTATAGCTCCCTTGTAACAATTGGCTCGTGCCTGCCTTCGTAAACCTCTCCGTTATACTCTATTAGGCCGCAATTGGCTTTGCTTTTTATAATCTGTGTCACCAATCGCTCGTATTTGAGGCTGAAATGCCTGGCAATGCTGTCAGCAGACATGCCGTCAATATACATTTCATACATTCGCTTAACAACCGGGGCGTTTTGGTTCGGCACCAAAATCCCTTGCTGCGAATCATAGCTGTAGCCAAATGGCAAATTTCCTCCGCCTGGCCAGTAGCCATTCTTCACTCTCTCTTTCATGCCCATTCGCGTGCGCTCTTTTATCGTCTCCCGCTCCAGCTGGGCAAAGACAGACAAGATGCCGATCATCGCTTTGCCATACGGGGTCGTCGTGTCAAAGTTCTCGCTTATGGATATGAAGTCAACGCCATTTGGTATAAACACTTCCTCGATTAAATATAAAGTGTCCTTTTGGCTTCTTGACAGCCGATCAAGCTTGTAGACGATGACAATGTCTATTTCATTGCTTTTGCAGTCTGCAATAAGCGCCTCCAGCATTGGCCTTTCTATGTTTGATCCTGTAAAGCCCCCATCAATATAGTATTCATACTCTGATATTTCTTTTGCAGCACAGAAAGAGCGCAAAAGCTCCTTTTGCGCTTCAATTGAATAGCCTTCATTTTGCAGATCAGTTGATACCCTGCAATACAGGCCTGCCTTCACTTTTTCTTTCCTGGCTTTTCGCTTTCTTTGCTTGGCTTGGCTGAAATGGCTGAAGTAATAATTTGATAGGCTGATTTATCGGTTATCGTTACATTTTTGGGGAGTTTTTCGCCATTTCCATAATGATTGGTAATCTTGAGCATAATGCCTCCATATGCATTATGCTCACATGCAGCGCGCTGTAGTCCCGAACTTGGCCCGCAGTTTTTAAGCGCCTCACAGCGCATGCTTCATGGCATGCTAAGGGCATAAGTGTCTTCAAGCATTTGCTTTTCCTCTGATAAAATATGCGCCAGGAAGGGGGTTATTTCGCTGTAGGGGTTTTGCTCGGCTATATATGTCAGCTCGCTTATAAGCTCAAGGGTAAATCTGTTAAAGCTTGCAGTTATATTTCTAAGTATGATATAGTCATTAACTGCCTGATCTCCCAGCCCTCTGACCTTTTTTTTGTAAAGAAGATCAGCATTGCTTCTTATCTCGCGAAATGATGTCATCAGGCCTTCAAGCTTCTCATCAGGCATGGGCATGCCGGTAAGGCTTCCCAGGCTGCGGGCAAGGCTGCAGTGCTGGGAAGAATGCTGGGCATATGTCTTAAGCGCAAGGCCGCGCTCCTTTATTGATATGTTGGTAGTATTCATAACAATCCACTGATGATGCTTATGTGTGCATTATGCTAAGCAGCTTTAATTGCACTATGCACTCTACTAGATATACTGAGCAATCTATGAAAATATGACACAAAAGGTTTCAAGCCAACTATTTAGCGCGCGCGGCCTTTCGCACAGCAAGCACTATGAAGTATAATATAGATATCTTAATTCAGAATTAATCTTAGCAATAAGGAAGGCTCATTGTGAAAATTGGTCTGGTTGGCTTGCCCAATGTTGGCAAAAGCACGCTTTTTAATGCACTTACATCAGCAGGGGCTTTGGCCAGCAATTATATGTTCAGCACAAAGGAAGCCAACATTGGCGTAGTGCAATTGCCCGATTACCGCCTCGACAAGCTTTGCGAGCTGTATGACACCAAAAGCAGGGTGAGTGCAAGCGTTGAGTTTGTTGACATAGCCGGGCTTGTTCGGAATTCAAGCAAAGGCGAAGGCCTTGGCAACCAGTTTTTGTCATATATCAGGAATGTAAATGCAATTCTTGAGGTTGTGCGCTGCTTTGGCGATGAGAATGTTATGCACGTTGACGGGGCCGTAGACCCTGTTCGCGATGCAAAGACAATCAAAGACGAGCTGGCGTTTTCTGATCTGGAGATATTGGAAAAGCGCATACATACCCTCAGCAAAACAGTCCAGGGTGCAGCCGCCGACGAAAAAGCGCATCTGGCAGCCCTTATAAAGGCAAGGGACAGCCTGTATGACGGAGTAAGCCTGTATGCTGCCGAATTCAGCGAGCAGGAGCTCGCAGTATTGGCGCCATACAACCTTTTGACATTCAAGCAGATATTATACTGCGCAAACGTAGATGAAGAGCATGCTGCAGCCGGAAATGAGCACTCTGATGCCCTTAAGGCATATATAAGCGAGTTTGAGCCCAATAACGAGATGATAATTATATGCGCAAAGTATGAAGCAGAAATCTCGGACTTTGGCGAAGAGGACAAGCTGGAGCTGCTGGGCGGCATAGGCCTCTCTGAATCCGGCTTAAACAAAGTCATCCGCAAAAGCTTTGAGCTGCTCGGGCTGATAACTTTCTTTACCGCCGGCAAGAAGGAGTGCAGGGCATGGGAGATTCGAAATGGCACAAGAGCCCAGCATGCAGCCGGGAAGATCCATTCTGATTTTGAGAAAAAGTTTATTAGGGCAGAAGTTACGAAATTTGATAAGCTCGTAGAAGCCGGCAACGATGTACGGGCTAAGGAGCTGGCATTTACGAGAGTTGAAGGAAAAGAGTATGTAATCGAAGATGGCGACGTAGTATATTTCCGAGTTGGCGCCTAAAACCATAGGCTGTGTGTCTGGCATTCGCATGGTTTATGCCGGAAATTCAAACAAGGCAAATGAATACAGTTTTATCTTGAATTAATACTGACAATACCAATCGTTTGAGACAATAAATATGGAGCATTACCTACGTGAAGCTATAAAGACGCGTGAGTCAAGAAGGGCATATCAGCGATTGCCGTTGCGAAAAGAAGACTCAGACGTAATCCAGGCTCTCTTAAGCCGCTACAATGCTGAAGCCAAGCTCAGCTTTTCGCTTATTGAAATAGACGAAGAGCTTTTTACGAACTACCGAAGGGGCAAGAGCTCCTATAAAAACATAGTCAACTATGTCGCTCTCTCGGCAGCCCAAGGCTCAGATGAAAAAATCGGCTATTACGGCGAGCTTGTTATGCTGGAAGCTACAGCTATAGGGCTGGGCACATGCTGGATTACACGAACTTACGATAAAGCTGCCTGTGCGCAGAAGTTGGATTTGGGCGAGGGCGAGTCCCTTTATGGCATTATTGCCATAGGCTACCCTTCAAATAAGAAAACTCTGCGCGAGAAAGCCACTAAGCTTATGTGGCAGCTGGGAGCAGCATTTAGCAAGCCGCTTAAGAGCATTGGCGAATTTGCGCCCGAATGGGCTCATGAAGGCATGAAGTGCGTTTCAAGATCGCCTTCAAGGCTTCCAAGGCAGCCTTATACATTTGTGTTTACTGAAGAGGGCAGAGTTAAGGCTATGCCAACAAATGCAAGCCGGCGCATTGAGCTCGGCATAGCGCTTGTGCATTTTGAAATCGGCGCAGCAGTAGGAAGATGGTACAAGGAGGACGGGGTTTGGACTTTTGCTGTGTCACAAAGCTAGTTTCAAGCTTGTTAATTGAAATTGAAAAATGAAATTGTTTGCAGATCAGAAAGCGAAGCTACAACCGCGCTTCTCGGGCGCCTTATTGGAAGGAACTTGCCAAGAGGCTCTCTTGTAGCATTGATCGGGCCTATGGCTTCAGGCAAAACTGCGCTATGCAGGTTTATCTTTATGGAGAGGGGATTTGTAAAGGGGTTTTGCTCTCCAACATACACCATTATTAATAAATACACAAATGGCGAAAGCATTGGCTACCATATTGACGCAAGCCGGCTTGACTCAGAGTATGAGCTGTATGTTCAAGGGTTTTCTGATTTTGCTGAAGATGCTGATATAGTTGCGATCGAATGGGCAGACATGGCTGAGGGAATACTCAGCTCTGCCGACATTACAATACGCATCGAGCCTTTAGGCGAAAACAGCCGTTTGATAAGAATAGGGACAAAAAGCAAGGATCTATACAGAGCTTTGCAAGAAGGGATTCATGAGAGTACTGGCTTTTGACACATCTACCCGGGCGACAAGCTGTGCGATTGTTGACAATGGCAAGCTGTTGGGGGAGATGTATACTGACTTTAAGCTAAAGAGTTCAGAAAAGATCTTGATTATGCTTAAGCATTTGCTAGACTACACGCGGGTAGACATGGCTGATATCTCGCTGCTGGCAGTAAATACAGGCCCTGGCTCTTTTACAGGCATACGGGTAGGGGCTGCAACAGCAAAGGCAATCGGGCACGCTTTAGGCCTTGATATAGTGCCTGTTTCAAGCCTTGAGGCAACTGCATACCAGCACAGCTCATTTGAAGGGCTGATATGCCCGATTTTTGATGCCCAGCAAGGCAATGTCTACACAGGCGCCTATGACTTTAAGGGGCAAAGAATGAGATGCCTGTACAGGGACAGCACCATGCCCATAAAGGACATTTTGCTTAAGCTGCCGGTAAATGAGAAAATTATTTTTTGCGGCGACGGCATTAGCCTGCATAAGGAAACAATCAGCGAAGCGCTGGGCTCAAGAGCGCACTATGCATCTGCGCTAAGCGTGCTGCCGCACGCTGCATCCTCAGCCCTAATCGCCTATGAGGGATCAAATATGATGCCGGCAACCACATACAAGGATCTGTTGCCGAACTATTTGAGAAAATCGCAAGCGCAAATAGAGCTTGAGTCCAAGCAGCAGGATATGCCTGGTATCGCTGAAAGCGAAAGCGAGGATCTATAGCCATAAGCGCATGATTATATCAATTGCCCAAGCAAAAGTTACCGATGTGAATGCAATCTTTAAAATAGAGCAAGAGAGCTTTACAAGCTTATGGCCGAAATCCCTATTTATTAATGAAATACACTCAGAGGGCTCTTTCGTGCTTTGCGCGAAAGCCTCACGCAAAATTATCGGCTATATATGCGCCATGTTTGCATACGATGAAGCGCATATTACTAACATAGCAGTAAGAAAGGCGTACCGCAGGGCAGGTGTTGCCACTAGCCTCATCAAAGCAGCGATAGAGTATGCTGAGAAAAACAGCATTATCCAATCGATCGTTCTTGAAGTGAGAGTCTCCAATGAAGCTGCTTTGGCTCTGTACGAAAAATCGGGTTTTGAAATAATAAGCCTTAGGCCGGGATATTATTCTGATGGCGAAGATGCATATATTATGCAGCGCCATCTTGTGAGAGGATAGGATTGGGAAAGATTCGGGGAATTGCATTGTCATGCTCGCTTATCGCATCTTCATTTCTGGCGATAGCGTTTAGCTGTGTTGAGCTTGTTGCTTACGACAGCTCATTTTACACTGCGCATTTTGAGAAATCAGCAACATCAAGCCGCACCGGGATTTCAGCCGAAGGGCTAGCCCATATTGTGCATGAGACGCAAAACCTGCTAAAGGGGGTTAGGGGCAACTATAATATATACGTTGACATCGATGGGGAAAGCACAGCTGTATTCGGAGAGCAGGAAAATTTCCATATGGTTGAGGTAGCCGGCTTGTTTAGGCGGTTCGCCAGCTTAAGATCATCATGCGCGGTTATATCAATATCGATCGTTATTGCGATCATTATATTTCTTAAGAAAAAGTCTGCTGTTTTTTTTATTTACAGCATAGCTGCTGCTTTGTGCATTATTGCTGCTATTGGATTGTTTGCTGCTGTCAACTTCAATGCTTTTTTTACGCTATTCCATGAAATGCTCTTTAGCAATGACAAGTGGCTCTTCCCGGCATCAAGCATGCTAATACAGATCCTTGACCTGGAGTTCTTTGTAAAAGCCGCAATCCGCATTATCGGGTATATCTCTGCCGCATACGCGCTTCTTTTGGTTGCATCGCTTGCTTTTTTCAAAAGAAGCAAAGCCAGCTGATATTGTTTATTTATTCGCTTTCACCTGAAAACAATAGAAAGAGATACAGCGGCATTAGCCGCTATTAGTTGAATGAGTGCTGTAAAAATACTTGCTATTGAGACATCATGCGACGAAACGAGCGCAGCTGTCAGTGCAAATGATACTATATTGTCTAACATTGTCCATTCACAGATCGACATACATGCCGCATACGGAGGCGTTGTTCCGGAAATAGCTTCAAGGAGCCATATTGAGGCTCTGCCTAAAGTCATTGACATGGCATTGGAAGATGCCCAAACAAGCTTAAGCGATATTGATGCAGTAGCTGTTACATATGGGCCGGGGCTCATAGGCGCGCTTATGGCAGGCCTCTCATATGCTAAGGGCCTTGCATTTTCGCTTGGCACAGAGCTTATCGCTGTAAACCATCTGGTTGGGCATATATCAGCCGGGTTTCTTTGCGGCGCAACCCCGCCGCTCATATGCCTTATTGCCTCAGGAGGGCATACAAATATTGTTTTGGTAAAAGGATATACTAGCTTTGAAGTGCTAGGCCGCACTTTGGATGACGCCGCAGGCGAATCTATCGACAAAGTTGCCAGAAGCCTTGGCTTCTCATATCCCGGCGGCCCAAAGCTGGATGAGCTTGCAGGCTATGGGGATGCTGCGGCAATCGACTTTCCCCGCCCGATGATAGGCGATGACAGCTTGGACTTTTCTTTCAGCGGGCTAAAGAGCGCTGTGCTCAACTACTTAAATATCAGCCAAATGAGAGGCATGGACATCGTTAGAGAGGATGTTTGCGCATCATTTCGGCAAGCGGTTGTTGATGTTCTTATTGAAAAAACCATGAAAGCGGCACGAATGTATAATATTCGCAATATACTAATCTGTGGCGGGGTTTCAAGAAACATACTCCTGCGCGTTGAGTTCGGCCGAAAATGCTCTGAGAAAGGCTACAGCCTGACTTTGCCGCCAGTATCGCTGTGCTCTGACAATGCAGCTATGGTTGCTGCAGCTGCGTACCGGCAGTGGCTTGAGGGCGATTTTGCTGATTTTGGGATAAACGCCGACCCGTCCCTGGAGCTTTAGGCATCTGGCTGTACAATGAAATTAATAGCGCAATGCTTATCGTTTCCTTTTGCGTTCTGGTATAATTTATATAGGGATGCTAGTTATTTTATATAGATCCACAACCATTTTTTTGGCCGCTTATTAATTGAAAGGAGGTTTCTTATGAAAAAAGCCGTACAATGGATTTCGTTTCTCATTGGATTGTTTGCGGCTTATCAGGCGCTGGTGTACAACTCAAAAAGAGCGCCGGAGCCGCTTATGCTCTTTGGGTTTACATTTGCAAGCTCAGTGTATTTATACCTTGCTATTTGCGTATTATCAGCCCTAATTGGACTTATCTGTTATGCCCTTGTATCGCAAGCCCTAAAATCCTTTAACAGCATATCTAACAGTTGGCTTGTCGATATAAGAAAGCTTTCACTTGGACAGCTTGTTTTTAATATAATTGCCCTGGTCGTAAGCCTTATCTTAGCAAGCCTGGTCTGCAACCCGATTTATAAGTCGCCCATAGCTGACTGGTTTAAAACTCTTCTAACGCTGGTTATCTACGTCGGCTTAGGCTATATGGGCCTTGTTGTCTTAAATACAAAATGGGCAGACATTGACGCCGCTATGAAATCATTCAGGGCTCGCGACAATCTGGACGATATCCTGCCCCAGAAGCTGAAGATATCAAAAAAGCAGGCAACTGTGCCAAAGGTCCTTGACACCAGTGTGATAATCGATGGCCGAATATTTGATATTTTGAATACCGGCTTTATGGAAGGGCCGATAATTATCCCGACTTTTGTGCTTGATGAGCTTCAATTTATTGCTGACTCTCCGGACAGCCTTAAACGAAACCGCGGAAGGAGAGGCCTTGATATACTTAACAAGATGCAAAAAGAGCTTGCTATCGAGGTGCTTATATCTGACAAATCCTATCCGGAAATCACGGAAGTTGATTCAAAGCTTCTTAAGCTGGCGCTTGAAATGAAGGGCAAAATCGTGACAAACGATTTTAACCTGAACAAGGTTGCAGAGCTTCAGGGCGTTGAAGTGCTAAATACAAATGATCTTTCAAATGCTGTTAGAAGCATTGTGCTGCCGGGCGAAGAAATGAATGTCCAAATAATCAGGGAAGGCAAAGAGCATAACCAGGGTGTTGCCTACCTGGATGACGGAACAATGATTGTTGTTGAAGGGGCAAAAAACTTGATTAGCAAGAACACAAATGTTGTTGTTACAAGCGTGCTTCAGACATCAGCTGGCAGAATGGTGTTTGCAAAGCCAACCCACTGACACAGCGCTTATGCCGGGATGTGCAAAAGCCAATTATGCAGTGCCCGTTAAAGCTGCATAATTGGCTTTTTATGTATGTTGGGATTTTTTTGCGCATAATTTAGCCTTTGCGCCTGCTTGCACGATCTGTTACGGGCTGCGTTGCAAACATGCGCTCAGGCATGCCTCGAAGAAAGCTTCGGCATAACCAGGTTGCGCACTAAGCAAGCCGGCACTAAGCGCACTGGCTTCGCCAGCCATTGCAAGGCTGGCAAGCGAAGCTATAGCCAATGCATTAGGGCCTATGGCAGTAAATCCGATGATTTCGCAAAAGCGTTTGTCAACTTCAACTTCGATATAGTCTTCGCCGCTGCTGGCGGAGGCTGTGGCTATATAGCGGCCTTCGGAGGGCCCTGATGCGCTTGCCGCCCAAACAGCCTTAATCGGGGCTATTATTGAAAACAGCTTTGGGATCTGAGGGGCAAGATACTGGCTGCTGTATAAGCGCGCTGCCAGAGCCTTGCCATCCGAAGCGGAAAGCTGGCTAACGCCAGAGCTGCCATCAGGCGCGCTAAGTATAGGCTGCGCATCTTCTGGCATTAGCCCGCTCTTTTCCGAATCGCCAATATGGGCGCTGCTGCTCCAGCCGAATGCCCCAAAGTACAGGCTGCAAGGCAAGACAATACCGCTATTCAGCGTAACAGAGATTTCGCTGGCCGATTTCGATTCATCAGAGCAGTATATCAAAACGCCTAGCTGCTCAAGCGCGTCTATAGCTGCATCTTGCGCCTTTTGGCACCTTGAGCCGGGCATAAGGGTGGCTTCGCCTGTCACAAGGGCCGTTTTGGCCCCCATGCTGCTAAGCCAATAGGCTGCATGAATTGCAGTTGGGCCTTTAGCCTCTACGACCGCATACTCCGGTATTTCTTTTATAGACATAAGCTCTTTGCCGCACAATACAGGAAATCCCGCCTGATGCTTCCATGCAGGGATTTTTGGCTCCGGGTTTAAAGCCATGGCTATTTCTTTTGCAGACAGTGTATGGCCCTGGCAACTGATCGCATGGCTTTGCTGTATGCTAAACGGGCCTTTATATATACGGGCGCCGGCGCTGTTTAAATCGCTTAGCATTTGCGCTTCAAGATCAGCCAGCTTTTTCATCCCGCCTGCAAGAGTGCCACTGCCGCTTGCAGCCAGCGCTTCAATGCAGCTGTCTATTCCGAGAAAGCTGCTCTCAGGCATATACACGGCTACATTCGAAACATGCCTTGAGGCAATCAAAGCAAGGCTGTATGATGCTTCGCTTGCTCCGAGAATCGCCAGATCAAGATCGAACTCCGCTTGCCGGCTGTTCTGGGCCAGAGAATAAACATCAGGCGGAGTTTCGCCGCATAAGCCGACATAGCATAAAGGGCGCCCGACATCAACAATGTCGCCTGGCTGGGCATATACTTCCAATATGGCGCCTTCTGCGCTGGCCTCCAGCTCAATAGACACTTTGCCTGTCTCAATTTCAACAAATGCCTCGCCAGTTTTGAGATGATCCCCGCACTCAGCGATCCATGCAACAATAGTGCCATTTTCCATGCTCATATCAAGCTTTGGCATATTAATTAACTCGCCCATGAATTTATTCCTTCTTAGTTGTGTCTGTGTAAAAAGTGAGTGGCTGGGAGAGGGCTTCCTTCAGGCTTTCAAAAAATCTGCCTCCATCCATGCCGTCGCAAAAGAAATGATCAAGCGTTAACGAGAAGCATGTTTTGTAGCGGGCGGCAATGCTTCCATCATAAACGCATGGCTTCTTTTCAGATGCGCCTATGCCAAGTATCGCCCGCTGTGGATAATTAATAATTGGGGTAAAAAAAGTAACAGGAGTAAAAGCAAGGCTTGAAACAGTAAAAGTGCCTCCTGTAAGGGAGTCGTTTGTCAGCGCTTTAGTGCTGGCAAGCATCAAAACCCTTTTTTTCTCAGATGCTATTTCAATAGCATTCATGCCGGCTGCATCAAATATTACCGGCGCTATTAGCCCGCTGCCGGCCTGGGCTGCAAAAGCCAAGTTGATGCGCTCGCCTGAGAGCAGATTTGTGTTCTCAGCCAAAGCCTGCGCAACAGCATGCATGTACATGTCAAGCGAGCTTATGCTAATGCCGTAGCTCTCTTTTGCTGTCTCTTTCAGCACTGCGCAGTTGTGCATAAATACTTCAGTGTCAAGCTCGCAAAAGAGCGTAAAAGGCGCTGTGGACTGAATAGATTTTTTTACATTCTCGATAAGCGGCTGCCTTTTGCTATTTGGCTTTTGGCCATCAGCCTGCTTTGCAGCAGCTATAACATCCTGCTTTGACAGCTTTTCCCCCGGCACGGTGTCAATATCGATGCCATAATAGCATGCCGCCTGCTTTGCAACCTGTGTTGCCTTTTTGTTTTGCAGGCGCTTCACAGCATTCGGGCGGGAGGCTAAGTCTTCATATGTGATCGCGCCGTATTCGCCGGTTCCTTCTACATTAGACAAATCCAGCTTGTTTTCTTTAGCGTACTTGCGCGCTTTTGGAGTTATTGGAATAGGCATGCTTTAGTTCCTTACCATTTGTGAGGCTGCCAGATATATCTGTTCAGCTGTTGGCGCCACTTGCTTTTCAAGCGACGGGCTGTAGGGCACAGGCATTTCTGCGCCTCCCATGCGCCGTACCGGCTGGTCAAGATAATAAAACGCTTCACTTTCCATTATTGCTGCAGAAATTTCGCCGCCGAACGCCCCGAACTCAGGGGCTTCATAGGCGATGATTGCTCTGGAAGTTTTTTTCACGGAATCGCATATGGCTTGGGTGTCTAGTGGCCTGAGGCTGCGCAAGTCAATAACTTCGGCAGAAATGCCGGCGCCGCTTAGCAGCTCAGCTGCCTGCATGCACACTAATGCCATCCTCGACCATGAAATAAGCGTGATATCGCTGCCCTCCCGCATTGTTTGCGCTATGCCTATAGGTATAGAGTAAGGGCTTTGGGGGACTTCGCCCATTTGCCTGTACAGAAGCTTGTTTTCAAAGAACATTACAGGCTCATCATCTGCAATTGCAGACCTAAGCAGCCCCTTTGCATCGCAAGGCGTAGCAGGCGAAACGATCTTTAGGCCCGGAGTGTTTAAAAACAGTGACTCTAATGTTTGGGAGTGCTGCGCTGCTGCGCCTGTCCCTGAGCCAAACGGAGTTCGAACAACAAGAGGCACGCTTACCTGGCCACCGCTCATAAAGGGATACTTGGCAGCATGGTTGATTATCGGATCGAGCGCCAGTGTTGTGAAGTCGCCGAACATGATCTCAACTATCGGCCTCATCCCCATAATTGCCATGCCAACTGCAGCGCCGGTAAATGCGGTTTCGCTTATTGGCGCATCAATAATCCTGTCACTGCTAAATTCTTCAATCAGCCCTCTTGTTACGCCAAAGCTGCCGCCATACAAGCCTATGTCTTCGCCTATAAGAACAACAGACTCATCTTCCATTAAGGCTTCCCTTAAACCGTCCCTGATAGCTTGGCTATATGATATATTCATTTTCTGCTGTAATTCTGCCTTTCATATGCCTAAAGCTTGCTTTTAGCCAGCGGGGCTTTTTGAGCAGGCTTTTCGCTGCCGGCCAGTTTCATCGCATCGTGCATGTTCAGAAAGCCGCCTGCCTGCATTTCGCTTATGCAGCTTTGAAGCGCTCTGTCAATCTCAGCATCTATCTCTGAGTCGATAGCGTCAAGCTCATCAGCTGATGCTGCGAGGCAGCTTGTGAGATATGCGCGGTTGCGCGCTATCGGGCACTTTTCAGCCCACATAGCTTCTTCTTGCCTGGATCTGTACTTTCGCTGGTCGCTCTTTGAATGCCCAACCTGCCTGTAAGTTAATGACTCGATAAAATATGGGCTATTGTTCTCGCGTATATATTCACTAGCTGCCATAACGCTGCTATAAACTTCGCTGATATCATTGCCGTCTATTTTTTTAGATGGAATCCCAAACGATTTTGCCCTCAGCGGAAAATCCTGCCCGCCTGCAAAGTCATTGTATGCAGATGATATTGCATACTGGTTGTTTTCGCAAAAAAACAAAACAGGCGCTTCCCATATTGATGCAAGGTTAAATGCCTCTAGAGCCATTCCTTGGTTGCATGCGCCATCTCCAAAAAAAACTGTTGCAATTGCCCCTTGTTTTTGCCGTTTAAGCGCCAGTGCCGCACCAACTGCTATTGGAATGTCCCCAGCCACTATTCCTGAAGCGCCCATGTTGCGGTTGGCTGTGTCTGTTAAGTGCATTGATCCGCCGAGGCCTTTGTTGATCCCGCTCTCAAGGCCGAACAGCTCTGCCATAAGCGAATATGCGCTGCCGCCTTTTGCAAGGAAGTGCCCATGGCCCCTGTGCGAGGTGAATATCCAGTCCAGCTCGCTTAGTGCAGGCGATGCGCCTGCGTGGTTTGCCTCCTGGCCTATGCCAAGGTGTGTTGTGCCGTGGACCATGCCTTTCATGTATAGTTCATCTACTTTGAGCTCAAATTTTCTGCTCAGAACCATAAGCCGATATAAGCTTTTCTTGCTGCTATTGGGCAATAGCTCATAATAATTCATTTATTCCTTATGCTTATAGCCCTTTCTTAATACTTTGCTGTGAGTATCTAAATAGTGCCGCCTCAAAGCTTAGCTCATTTTAACACCTGAAGCAGCTCAGATCAATCGTTTTTCGATATGTTTGTAATTAGTTGGGTAAAGAAAATAAATAATAAACATGTTACAACGCAGTTACAAGTAATTTAAGTTAAAATTGATGAAAATTTATAACAAATTTTAGCTAAAAATCATTGATCATTTGTTAACGATGATTCTTAGCGCCTTTTTTACGATGCTTATTTCCACATGCTGGGCGGAGCCGCCATACTCGCCATCCAGAGTCCAGGGAATTGCCGAGTCAAAGTCGAATGAGATGCTGCCTACCTGCAGCGAGAGTATTGCATTTTGGGCGCTGTCTATGCCTCCGGTAAGCATTGTAGTGACGAGCTCGCCACTGTCTGAAAAAGTTTTGGGGTTTCTGACCAGCGTTACTTCAAGAAGGCCATCCTGAAGGGAAGCATCAGAAAGATCCATAATCTGAAAGCCTGCAACTATTGAGGAATTGCTTACAAGCCCCAGGATGACTTCCTCGTCATATTCAACGCCTTTGTGGGCAAACCTTGCCCTTACAGGCCTGATGCGCGGCAGCGACTTTACGCCTTCAAGAACATATGCAGCCCTGCCAAGCCTGTTCTTTTGGTTTTGTGGCGTGCTGTAGGGTATATCGCTAAATGCCCCGAATGCAGCAACATAGCCAAAGTGCCTGCTTTGGTTAAAGTAGCCTATGTCCAGGAGCATTTCGCGCCCGTTGACAAGGCTTGCGGCAGCATCTGCCACGTCAGTAGGAATTCCAAGGCTGATGGCAAAGTCGTTTGTTGTTCCGGTAGGTATATAGCCAAGAGCAGGGGGGCTGTCAAGCGACATCAGCCCGTTTACGGCTTCGTTAACTGTCCCGTCGCCTCCGCATACGGTGACTACATCAAACCTGCTGCCTTTTTCCCTGATAATAGCTGTAACATCAAGGCTTTGCTGTGAAGTCTGTACAGTGACTTCATAGCCGCCTCTAACAAAAATATCAATTATATCAACCATTTTAGCTCGAAGGTCAGACTTGCTGGTATGGGTGTTTACTAGTAAAAGCATGCTTTTCATATTTTACAAAGCCGCCTTTCAGCAATATAACTGGCTTAGCTGGCTAGAGAGCCTGGTAGCGAATTTCATTGCTCTCGCCATTGCTTAGCTTCCTGTGTCTGGCTGCTCTGGTGGTGCTCGGAAACCTTCTTGTTGAAAATGAGTTGAGCAGGCGCGAGGCTAAGCTTGGGTGGTATATGTTTGCTATTTCTTTTGTAGCAAGCACTGTAGCAACTATAGTGCTTTTTTGCGAGAGTAGCCGGTCATTGACAACATTGTATATAATCGAGCCGGAATAATCGTTTATGCCTTCCATTCCCAAGTCATCGATTATTAATAGATCGCTTGCATAAACGGCATCTGAGTCTTCAAAGCTGGCGCTCCCGTAACTGCCCATTATCTCTACAAGCGTTCTTGCGGACAATGACATAACGGGCTTGCATTGTGATATAAGCTCAAATGCAACACAGTTAGCCATAAAGGTCTTGCCTGATCCGGTAGGGCCGGTAAATAGGAAGCTTGCGCTTTTATCATCGAAATCCTCGATAAAGCGCTCCATGCCGGCTCTTATAGCGATTACCGACTCTCTGTCAGAAATGCTCTTGCCTACAGTGTCATCTGAATAAATACTTGCATCAAACACTTCAAAGTTTTCGCTTTGAATGCTATTGTCCAGAAGCGTAAGCTCGTTGGCTACATAGCTTTTCAAGCACTTGCACACTTTTCCCTTTGTGTATCCTGTATCAGAGCAGGTTTCGCATATTGGCCTTTGCTCAATTATGCTTGGCTCGTATCCGCCCGCCCTGAGCTCCCTGGCTATTCTCGCTTCAATTTTCCGGCTGTCTGCAACGCATTTTTCTTCGCTTATTTCGCCGGCAAGGCATTTCATCCATAGCTGGCTCTTAAGCTTAAGCAGCTTTCGAACGCCTGGAAGGCTCGCCAAAGCAGCTTTGGATGCTATGTCCCGCTCAATTTTCTGCTGCTTTTTGCTGTCAAGATAGGATTTCATTATGTCCTGAATATACAGCATTATTTTTCACCAAATAGTTTCTCGTCAACCCAATCAATATCGTAATCGAAGTCATTTTCCATCTTGGGCCGCTGCTGGCTTCTTGGCAGCCTTTTAGCGCTTTTGGCCGGCTCTTCGCCTTTAAATACTGCGCTTAATACACTGTCAAGGCTGGCAAAAGTCGGATGGTAAGCCTGTTCGCACCCCTTCATAATATCTTCATGGCTAAATGAGTACTCGCTGCGCCATTTTTCATACAGCGATCTCTCTTTTGCAGTAGGGTTTCTATATTGCCCAAGACAGTTGAGAACTTCCTTAAGGTTTTTGTTGAATGCGTCTCTTTCGTTTATAAAGCTAACAGCTTCATCATAGCGCGAAATGCCCTGCTTTCTGAAGCTTTCGGCTATAACCCTCCAGTACCTGATACTAAGCTTGCCTCGATCTATAGAGTCTGATGCAAGCAATACAATAGTCTCAGGCGAAAGGTTGTAGCGATCAACCCACTCTTGTATCTCAAGCGCGTCGTTGGCATTAAGCGGTGCATTAAGCTTTTCCTCAATGTCCAGTATCATCTCTCTTGACCTGGTGCTCAGCTCAGCCTTTGGCTTTGGTTTGTTAAGCGTGCCGGTAAGAATGGCGCTGGCCAGGTTTCTGTACTCTATCTCAACTTCGCCGTAATCAGTATTGATATATATAATCCCTTGTTCTTCCCAATACTTCCATGCGCTAATAACATCGTGCTCTGTCATGTCAAGTGTGGCAGCTATCTGGGCATTTGACGGGAATGGGGGCTTAGCGCTGCTGCAAAGTTTCAGCCCATACAGATAAACCTTCACATAATCGCCGCGGGCCTTAAGCATGTAATGATTAATAAACGCGTTCTGAATGACAGTGACATAAGCATCGTCAGGGTCTTTTGCATAACCAAACCTATTCATCGTCTGTAAAGCCATGCGCCTTTGCAGGCGCATAGCTAATTCTCCTCTCAAGGCATGTCCACAAAATGCCGTGCGCATTAAAAACTCCACCTTTGCCGGCTTTTCGGGCAGTGCGCTTTTTCAAAAAATATATCTGGCGGGATTAGCGCAAACTGCTGATCATTATTAACGGGCGCTTAAGGCGGTAGCTATTATCAGTTTTTGTGTCTTCATTATAGCATGCCATGGCAATATGATGTAGAATTGATACTGGATATTAAGGGATTAATCAAGTGGAAGAGAAAAAAATACCAGACTATTATACGCTTGTGTCTGGCGAGCATATTGAAAGGGTTTTTGCTGTTAGAAGGTTTGACGAAAAAACCGCTAAAAATGGCAAACCCTATCTGGACATTGTATTTTTCGACAAACATAACGAAATAAGCGCTAAGCTTTGGGATCTCGGGGAGCATGATGTAAATAGGCTTCGAGACTGCCTGTTCATGCTTGTCAGGGGGTATGTTGAGACATACAATAACCACCTGCAGATAAGAATAGAAGGCCTTGAAGAAGCCAAGCCGGCTGGCGAAGAGCTTGAGGGCTTGATAACACTGGCGCCATACCCTCCTGACAGGATGTATGCAAAGATTGTTGAGATCATCGGCGCTCTGCCAAATGAAGATCTGAGCCGCCTTGTTATAGCTATATACTCTGATCACGAGAGTGAGCTGATGTATTACCCTGCAGCCAAAAGCTATCACCATACTACGAAAGGCGGGCTTTTGCACCATGTCTACACGATGCTCAGGTGCGCTTCGCCACTGTGCTCAATATACCCGCTCATAGACAAAAGCCTTTTGTATGCCGGCATAGCCCTGCATGACATCGGCAAGTTGGCGGAAATGGAGTCTTCTGAATATGGGATTGTAAAAAGCTATAGCGTTGAAGGAAGCCTTATGGGCCATCTGACAAGCGGGCTGGTGCTAATCGACAGGTATGGGGAAAAGCTGGGCATCAATCAGGATAAGCTGCTGCTTCTCAAGCACATGGTGCTTTCGCACCATGGCAACGCCAGTTATGGAAGCCCCAAGCCGCCTATGATAATAGAAGCAGAGATGCTTCACTACCTGGATGTAATTGACTCTCGGATGAATATATTCGAAAGGGCTCTTTCCCAAACTAAAGTTGGAGAGTTTTCAGCAAAAGAAGCAGCGCTTGATATGCGGGAAATCTTTAACCACTCAGGGAACGAGGGTGAGCCGGATGCCTTTTGATCTTATTATTGCTTTTGCCCTTTTAGCAGTCTCGTCGCTTGTTGTCGCGTCTCTGCTAAGGAATTATCGAAGGCTGGGCAAGCAGGTTATTGTGGCAAAGACCGGATTTCGCAATGTAAATATCGCCTCAATGGTGTTTTTCGGAATTTCGATGATATTTTTTGCCTATAATGCGATTTCCAGGCCCCAAGACTTTGCAACCCCTTCGATGCTGCTGCTTGGGATTTCTATCATCATGCTCTTCTCAACTTTTTTGCTGCAAATATTCCTAAAGAAAGGCTTTTTTGAAAATGGCATCCAAACGAATGCAGCATCGCTGCGCTATTCCCAAGTAAGCGCTTATTACATCGACGAAAGATCGGGAAGCGCCAGAATAACCTTTAACAGCAACAGCGGCCTATTTACAGGCCCTTATGTTGATATAGAGCCAAGCCAGCTAAAGCAGGTGAAAGCGCTGCTGAAAAAAAATTGCTCATTTAGGAACAACCCTGTGAAACGAGGTTAGTATTACAGAATCCAATATTATGCATTATTGCTAAATCCACAATTTTTTCAACACTTTTCCATGGAATTCATTAAATCTATTACCAGTTGTATATACTTATACGATTATGATATGATATTTAAGCGGTAGAAGGCTTTTTTGCCGTGGGCGCATAAACTAACTTAGCCATGCTTCGGCACAGCCATATAGCGGCAGCCGCAGGCTTTTTTCAATATACCATTGAAATGGAGAAATTGTGAACAAAGTCGAAGCTCTACTAAATTACTGGCACAGCATAGAATTTTTTAAACCGTACTACCCCAAAGGGTACCGCTACATCAAGAGCGGCAACGCAAGTGAGCTAAGCGCAATTGAATGGGGCAAAGATGGGCAGTTTGAAATGCATGAAGTCTATATCGGGAGGCTTGTCATTCAGGATCTTGCATTGGAAATGCTCACCGCCCTTGGGCTGCCTGATTCAAATTCGGACATTTCTTATGCACCCTGCTGCCTTGCGGGGCTGAGGCTCGACGGAGATGGAGTGTATATTAGAGGCTCTTATTCCATTTCGCCGTTTATTTTTGCAATATCTGAAATAATCAGGCAAAAGGATATAAATGCCCCTATTGACCTTTTGAAGCTTGACTGCGCAAATGAAGAAATGGATGAGTATCTCTCAACATTTACTGAGGCGCTTTCTATTGATGAGCTGGACAAGCTGTTCCGCCTTACAGCCATTCGCATGGGCTTTACAAACCATAAAATGTCTTTTTATGCCAGCATAGCATTTTTGCCTATTACCCATATAGGCAGCTATAGCATGCTTGCATCAAGCTTTGCCCAGGACATTGAGGCGTTTGCCGGCGACGGGCTGGATGACAGCCTGGTTGCTGCCTACCTTGAATCGAGATCGCAAGCGCATACTGAGCGCATAGAGATCGACCGCAATACCGGCTTTATGAAAAAGTGCCTGCAGCCGGAGCACTTCCCATATGCTAAGTGGCCTTCGCTTGAGGGGCTTAACCTGATGCAGCAAATAGGGGTAAACTGCTTTCTAAACAACCCCATGGGCGACAGCCCTGTCTTTTCTATTGACGCTTCCCAGGAAAGCGGGCAAATAGCAGTGCTTCAGTCGATAGTTGCTGAAGCTATGGTTAAGCGCGCTAAGGCCATGAGTGAATACAGCTCGCCGGATGATGCCTTCTCGCTTGATGTTTCAGGCTTTTACGATATAGACACCGCGATATCATGCTGCAGCATCCTTATTAGCGATGCATCCTATAACACGGTAAGAAGCCTTAACGGCATGGGCAGCGTAAAAGAGGGGTTCGCAAGGGCTGTAACGCACAGGGATGCTTACTTCTCCTCATTAGCCGAAAAGCTGCTTGGGCAAAACATGCAGCCTTGGTCATTGCTTTGCGTTCCATATGACAGCTCTGCCAGGGTTGAAACAATTTTAGCCCTGCTAAACAGCCTGTATGACATGCCTAAGCCTGATCTGGAAAATGCAAAGAATGAATTCTTGGAAAAATACCAGGAAGTAGAAAATTATAGAGGGATTATCGCACTGTCCCAGGAGAAATGCAGCGAGCACAATGAAATAGTGTCTATATACGAAGATGCAAAGAAAGCGCTTGACAACAGCAGGGCTGCTTACTACAGCATAAAGTCGGATATAGGAAGAATCTCCCTTGAGCACAATAACTTAAAAACAAAGGCTGAAGAAAATGCATCAAGCCGGCAGGCCGTAAGCGAAAAGCTTTCCTGGTTTAAAAAGGCATTTAAGTTTGCTCTGAAAAAAGATCAAAGCCTCAGCGAATATTTTGATCTGGTTAAAGAAGAGGCCAAAATAGCTGAAGAGATAAAAGAAATAGAGGAAAAGCTGAATTCAGCAGAGAATGAATTTACAAAGATATCAGAAACGATAAAAGAGCAGGAAGAGGCTGAGAACCAGGCAAAGGAAACCCTTCGCGTCTCTGAAGAGCAGAATGTAAAATACAAGTCTCTTTTTGGAGACAACTTTGCTGATCAGCAATTCTGGCTAAATATCCAAAAGAACAGAAAATCACAGCTGGCATGCCCGTGGACGAACCCTGAATACGACATCTTGCGCGAAGAGCTGTTCCTTTGCGCACTGGCGCTTAATAAAGCGTTTATCCTAAACTCTGAGCGCATGAGGGCGAATATTGAGCTGCTTTCCAGCTACTATATGGAAAGAGACGATCTTGAAGCCATACCAGAGCTGATATCAACCCTGGCATTGCTTGCGCCTTCTGTATGCACTGCGCCCAATGCGATTGCCAGCGCTTTTTCCGGAGTTAAGGAGAAGGTGTTCGGCGTTGCTGCAATACTTGACGCTGAGAGGTATTCGCCAAATGAGTGCCTTGGCGCCCTTTGGAGAAGCCAAAGCGCGCTTGTTATTGGCGATCCAATGCAAGCTGCACCTGAACAGAATATTCCAACAGAGCTCCTTCATAGATTTGCAGAGCAGTACAGCATTGACGAAGCAAATGCAGGTGAAGGCTTTAGCATACTCAGCTATTCAGATGAGATGAGCAGGTACGGCTCTTATGATTTAATGGCGCCCGGGCCCGAAGGCAAGCTTTGGAGCGGATTGCCGCTGATTATTCAAAAGAAGTCAGCAGAGCCGATGTTCTCAGTTTCGAATGAAATAGCTTACAACAACAAGCTTTTTTCAAGCCTTTCATACAATGGCGTGTATGAATTTTCAGAGTGGGTTGATGTAAGCGGCAGGGAAGTAGGCAAAAATAACCATTATGTTGAAGAGCAGGGGATAGTTCTGGGAGAGTTGGCAAAGGGGCTCTTAGTTTCGGAAACAATGCCGGATTTCATTATAGTTAGCCCTTTTGAATCGGTAATGACAGGCCTTAAAGCAAAAATTCGCAGCGTTGCCTCATACCCCAACACAGAAAAATGGCTTGCGCAAAATTGCGGCACAGTTCAGCAGATGCGGCAAAAGCGTGCCGGGGCAGTTGTATTGGTGCTGGGTTGCGATTTTTCAAATGGTGAGGCAGCAATGCGGTGGGCATGCTCAACCCCCAATATTCTCAACTCTGCTTTATGCATGGCCCGATATCGCATAATCGTTGTTGGCGATAGGGAGCTATGGGGACAGGCGCCTTACTTCAAAACATTGTATGAGAGTTTAATGCAGCAGCGCTTTGTGCGAACAAAAGGCGCTCTGGGCCTATACCCGCCAAGCTACTAGAGGCTGCGCCATGCCTGGCGCTATCTATTCCATTTCAAGGCCGTGTGCGAATGTATATATCCCAAAAAAACAAGGCGGACGAAAATCCGCCTTGTTTCATGCCAATATCTGTGCAATAGCTAGTTGACCTCAAACTCTTTATATATCTGCTTAAGTGACTCTTTAGCCATTGATTTGTCTATAACGCATGATATTTTATCTTCAGATGTCGATATCATCTGTATATTTACGCCCTTGTCATACAGCGCTTTGAAAAACTTGGAGGCAACATGCGAGTTAGCGACTATTGCAGCGCCAATGACTGAAAGCCTTGCAACAGAGTCATCAAAGATAACTCCGGTAGCCCCAACAAACTCAGCAAACTCTTCAGTAATTTCACGCGCTTGCTGCGCCTCCTCAATAGCAACAGTAAAAGTGATGTCATTGACGTTGTTGCGGTTTACGTTTTGCACAATGCTTTCGACCTTGATATTATGGTTTGATATTCTGCTAAATAGCTGAAATGCAATTCCCGGCCTGTCAGGGACTTCAAGAATCGAAATCTTTGCAATGCTGTCATCTACAGTAATAGCTTTAATAATGCTTTCGTTATTGAGCATCTTTAATCCTTATCCTTTCCGAAAACAGCCTACATAAGGCTGTCATCAAGCCTTGCATAGAATACGTCTTCAGAGTATTCCTTCAGTTTCGAGCACATCAGCTGCATCTCTGTTGACAGAATTTTTTCAGTTGTTAGAAATACCATGCCATTTTGGTATATCAATCGGTCCTTTTTGACAGAGCTTGCCAAGCAGTCCAATACTTCAGAGAAGCATTCATAGCTGTCAATGCATATGCGCACATAGTATTCATTGACGAGCCCTTCTATTCCGATCGATGACGCATCCGAGCTAAATGAAATATGGCTGTAGCTTGCGCTCTCGTTAGTTATCTTGAGAATATCGCTTACTACTGCATTTGCAGTAGCGTCTCTGCCAGCGCCTTTTCCGATAAAGCACAGCTCGCCGATAATGTCTCCATCCACAATGACAATGTTGTACTCTGCATTTACGTTGGCAATTACAGAGTCTTTGCGGATTAGCACCGGCGCCACAGTTACAGAATAGGAGTTGCCGGCTCTTGCAGCCTTTGCAATGTATTTTATTGCATACCCAAAGTAATCAGCCATAAGCAAATCGTCCAGCCTGACATTGCTGATGCCTCTTTGGTGCACATCTTCTTCTTTTATTACAGTCTGAAAGCATAGAGAAGCAAGAATTGAGATTTTTCTCATTACATCGAAGCCTTCAATATCGGCACTGGGATCGGCTTCTGCAAAGCCAAGCTGCTGTGCTTCCTTTAAGACATCGTTAAACTGCATTTTCTCTTTTGCTATTTTTGTCAGGATATAATTTGTTGTCCCATTTAGAATGCCGGTTATTCTGTCTATCCTGTTAATCTTTAAAAGCTCAACGACAGAGTTAATAATTGGTATTCCGCCTCCAACAGATGCCTCAAACAAAAGCTGAACGCCATTTTCTTTAGCGAGGCTGGTAAGCTCGTCAATATGGCGCGCAAGCACTTCCTTATTAGCAGTGACAACATGCTTTTTAAGCATCAAGGCTTGTTTTATGCACTCATATTCAAACTGCTGGCCACCCATCACACAAGCAATAAGCCCTATTTCGGGATCGTTTAGGATATCGCTGAAATCAGTTGTTAGCATATGCTTTGGTATGCTGTAGCCTCTGTCTTTTCCAAGATCGCGGATCAATATTTTTTTGATCTCAAGGCCTTCGCTGGCCAAAGATTCGCCTTTTTTAAGATTGATAATTTCATATACGCCTGCGCCTACAACTCCTAGGCCCAGCAGGCCGATTTTTAGCATTTTGCACCCCCGTAGGCTATTATTTTATCACCAAGCAATATTGTAGTCAATCATGGCGCAAAAAGCGCAGCATAATTAGCCATTAAGCGCCTATGCTTTTGTGCCTAGAACATACTCGAATAGCAGGATGGCAGAAAAAGAGCCTGCAGCAAGTGATATGCAATCTTTGTGAATATAGGGCAAATGCTTGCCAGTGAGGCAGCTATTGCTGCTTGACAAGCCAAAAAGGCTGTAAGAAGCAGATGCTTTCATACAGCCCTAAATTGCTTTTTCGTTTATAGCTACCTTTTTAGGGATGGCCTATATTTTATGTAAGCAAGCGAAGCCAATGCAGCTGTAAGCAGCAGCAGCCCGTATAATACTTCAGAGCTGGCATCGAGTGTATTTGGGTTGGCTGTGGAATCATTTTCTCCGCCGCCCATGCCATAAGCAGTGCTTTCACCATAGAAGTTATACTGGTTTTGCCCTTGCTGATCTTGGATATCCTGCACCTGCATGGCGCCTTGCATTTGGTTGGCATACCCGTTTTGGTATTGGCCCTGATTGCTGTCATATAGGGATTGAAGCGAACCATTGCCGCCTTCGGGGTTAAAGCCTTGCATATTTTGGTTCTGTTCAAACGGCTGAATTTGGTATACTTGCTGATTTTGCCCGCCACCGGGCACTATGGGCATTTCGGCATTGAAATTCATGTTTTGGCCTTGGAGCGCCTGCGGGTTAACCTGGTATTCAAACGAATCTTGCACGCCTTGAACCAGGTCTAGGCTTTCTCCGCTCTGAAGAATTGGGGCAGCGGCTCCTGCAGCAGGGGCTATGCTTTCAGCAACATTTTGAATTTGCCCGCCTACTCCCTGAAAATTCTGAACGCTGTCGGCTGCATTCTGAATAATGTTTGGTATTGGGGCAGCATTGCCAACTAAATTCTGGACGCTGTCGGCTGCATTCTGAATAGCGTTTGGTATTGGTACAATGTTGCTAACTAAATTCTGAACGCCTTCAGCAGCATTTTGAATAGTGTTCGGTATTGGGGCAGCATTGCCAACTAAATTCTGAACGCTGTCGGCTGCATTCTGAATAGCGTTTGGTATAGGAACAATGTTGCTAACTAGATTCTGAACGCCTTCGGCAGCATTTTGAATAGTGTTTGGTATAGGCACACTGCCGACTAAATTGGAAATTATGCTGCCGCCGGAATTTTGGACTGTATCACTTAAGAGTTGGGTGCCTTCCACCCCGCCGCCGCCAAAGGCTGGCAGCAGGTTTTCCCTTCTATTCTGAATGCGCTCCTGGACTTCATCCCATAATGTCCTTTGCTGGCTGTTTTGCGAATTATAGCCATCACTGTAGCCAAATGCTTCGCCATCAAAGGCTCCGGCTGTTTGCTGGGCATCGCAGTCTTGCATTGCATATGCATCGATTCCGAGGTATGCTTCTGAAGTTTGATCTCCAAGCACTCGCTGATTGTTAATAAAAATGCTCCAATTGTCGCGGTCTTGGCCTGGCCAAGAGCCGTTCACTTCCCCGCCGGCTGACGGGCAGTTTATAAGGGTTGCCACAGTTACGTTTGCAGCGCCATTTATGTAGGCAGTGCTCGCATCGCTAAATCCGGCATAAATCCTTATGTCTCCGAAGAAGTTGGCTATTGCGCTGTTGGATGGGAAGTTTGCGCTGTTGTATATATTGTATGGATAGAAGCTTACGAACAGTATTTGCCCTGTGCGGTCCTGGCCCGGGCGGTAATTCAGGTTAATGCTGATGTAATTGTAAGTGTCACTTGAGTCTACTGAATCTAAATCGCCACCTTGGACTGTTGCATGCTGCACCCCTGCAACTGGCATGCCGCTTAGGATGTTTGCATCAATAACGCGCTGTATCTCAGCCAGCAATACATTCGTAAGGCCTCCATACGGAGTTCCAGGATGCACATAGTCCCACACAATTCTCGGGTCAACCCAGTAAATATTCATGATGTGGCTTCTTGCTGCAAGAGCAGGGCTTCCTGTATTGTACGATGTGTTGATGTTTAATACATTGCTGTAATGAAAGTTAACATTGAATGCCGGTAAATCAGTTGTGCTGTTATTTACTCCATTTTCATAGAACTGGATATCATCATTATTGCTGCTGTTGTTTTGCGAGCCGCCAGAGCCGCTAGTGACAGAAGTATACCTGTCTCTTACAAGGTCTCTGTTGCAGGATAGCACTGCGCTGGTTGGGATAGCTACAGAAATTACAATAGCAACTACTGCAAGCAGTTTTTTATAAGTCCTTTTCATCTCTTCTCCTCAATAATAAGTTGTGTAAATAGCCTAATAAACCGTCATCTTCTACTCAGGCATAAAATGCAGTTTGTTTCGTGGCTCATCACTAAAAATACAATTACATCGTAACAATGCTATAATAACCTTTTTAAAAAGTATTATCAATAAGGAAATGAAGTATTTATCATATTTATATATATTTAGGGAATATAGCAGTGAAATCCTTTGCTAACGCGAACAATTATTACTCTAAACTCTGTTAATCCTAGTCAATAAATAATATTATATAGATATCTCTTTGAAATTCCCCAAAGCTTCAATGAATTTTGCTATATCAGGATGAAATAAATAACGGCAATTTGTACAATGTAATAATGTTAAAAAAGCCAATATGGCTTTAATAAATTTAACTAAATTATATAAAATACATTTTGTGGCAAACTCTGCGGATTGACACAGCTTGGAAGATGAGTTTATAATAATTTCGCTGGGGGTGCCTAAACAGGCTGAGACAGACCCTTATTACCTGATCCGGATAATGCCGGCGTAGGGAAGCGGTGTTAACCCTCCATGCAAGGAGGTTTTTTTGGATCTTTACACTTTCTTTAATACATTTGGCGGGCAAGCAGTTACTGCCATCGGCTTATGCCTTTCGATGGCCCTTATATACATGCTTGCTCCAAAAGGCGAATCGCTCCCAAAATTGCGAACACTGGCTATAAGCGCTCTTTTCATTGCGGCAGCGTTTGCCTCAAACAACTTCTTGCCTCATATAAGCATGCCTCAAGGAGGCTCTGTTACGCTTTTTAGTATGCTGCTATTATACATTCCTGCATATTTATTCGGCCCCAGAGTAGGGATGCTGGCTGGCATAAGCTATGGCTTTTTGGATTTATTGATTAAGCCATATGCATACTTTCCGCTTCAAGTTCTGCTTGACTATCCTATAGCTTTTGGAATGCTTGGCATTGGCGGATTCTTCAAAAAAGAAAAGAGCAGATACTTTTACGGGTTCGCAGCAGGAGTGATTGGGCGCTTTGCAGCTTCATTTTTGTCTGGCTTCATATTCTTTGCCAGCTATGCGCCTGAAGGGTTTTCCCCTGTATTGTGGTCGGCATACTATAATGGCGCCTACATGGGGGCAGAGCTTGCCTTAAGCCTGCTTGTAATGCCTCTGCCGCCACTGCGATCCGCTTTGAGCAAGATGCACTCCAGGTATGGCCTATAAGCGGGAAATGCAAAAAAGGGCTTGGATTAGCCAAGCCCTTGCGCCGCAATATGCTAGAGAGCATCAAATACAGAATCAATGTCGCTAAGCGTTGCTACAAGCAATGCTTTTATTGTATGCAGCCGGTTTTCTGCTTCGTCAAAGACAACTGATTTGTCAGACAGGAATACGCTGTCATCCACTTCCCTGATGTCAATGCCCATCTCATAGTATTTCTTGGCCGTGTCTGTGCCGAAATCATGATATGACGGCAGGCAATGCATAAATATAACATCAGAGTTGCCCGCTGCTGCCATGACTTCATCAGTCACCTTATATGGCGATAACAGAGCAGCCCTTTCTTCTATAGAGCTTTCTTCGCCCATTGAAGCCCAAATGTCTGTATAAACAGCATCAGAGCCCTTTAGGCTGTCTAAAGAGTCTGAGATCTGTATTTGCGCTCCAGACTTTGCTGTAAGCGGTTCGAGGCTTTGGATAAACCCGGATGGAATAATTTCGGCAAGCTCTTTTGGCCCATAGGCAACAAAGCTCATACCCAAAATTGCTGCTGTTTTTATCCAGCTTATCGACATGTTGTTTCTGATGTCGCCTACGAATGCGATTTTTAAGCTACTGAATGGCTTGCCAAGCTTTTCTTTGACAGTCATAAGATCAGCTAGGATTTGTGTAGGGTGGGATTCGTCTGAGAGCCCATTGTAGACAGGAAGGCCGCTATGCTTAGCCAGCTCTTCCACAAAGGCCTGTTCAAAGCCACGATACTCAATAGCGTCATAATAGCGCGCGAGAACCTTAGCTGTGTCTGCAACTGATTCTTTTTTGCCCAGCTGTGAGGCATCAGGGCCTAAATAAGTAACATGGGCGCCTTCATCATATGCAGCGACTTCAAAAGCGCAGCGCGTCCTCGTCGATGTTTTTTCAAATACAAGTGCGATGTTTTTGTGCTCAATTAACGGATCATAAACTCCGGCCAGCTTCTTGTTCTTAAGAGCGATTGCCAGATCAATGATTTGGCTAATCTCTTCGGCGCTATAGTCAAGAATATCAATGAAGCTTCTGCCTTTAAATGTATTTGGCATAACTGCCTCCTTAAGTTGATAATGTATAAATATACATTAAAATTCATAAAAATGCAACTATATTAACAATTTTAAGCTGGCAGAAACTATGCCTGTTTCTTCTGAAGCATCCAAGACTATATAGCTTGGCTTGGTAATGATTGACTTTGCATAGCTGCCGGTGCCCGGATTGAGCATCAGCACTCCATTCACGTCCTGTTGGGAAGCTATATGCGTATGGCCGTATATTGCAGTTTTGCATGCAAGGCTGATTGCTTTTTTGCTAAGCTCAGCAAGGCCTTCCTTGACTCCATATATATGCCCATGCGTTAATAAAATACGGCACTTTCCCCATTCTATTACTGCTTCGTCAACGCTCGCCGGAATTCCATCGCAGTTGCCGTTTACGGTATAGGACTTATATAGGCTGAATATAGGAGAGTTTATAAGATCTCTCGCAAAATCCCCTGCATGAATTATGGCACCTGCTTCCGGCTCGTTAGCAACCATGTAGTCCAGCGCCTTTATGTCACCGTGTGTGTCTGAGAGAACGATTGCTTTCATGATGTATTATTCTAACACAATCCGCAAGAAATTTCCTTGCACAAATGCCAAGTGTTCAGACAGGCATAAGTTGCCAGAACTAAAAAAGCGCAACGCGCCACCCCTGCCAATGAACAGGAAAGCAAGGCAAGGCAATGGCTTGATCGGCTAATATAAACCAATGGCACTGGAAAGGGCATTCACAGCCCAAGCCCCAGTTTTATTGCAGGAATGCGCATAAGCGTGAGGCTTTCTAAGTGGCAATTGCGCTTATTGCAGGAATCAGCGCAATCGGGCTCTCTATAAGCAAGCTGCCAATGCCTGCCTCCCTTATATAGGCAAGTTTTGACTCAAGGCTCCTAAGATCCTCAAACACTACATTATGCAGCTCGCTGTTTACTTTATACTGTGCAATGCACAGCTTTGATGAGCTGTCATAAAGCACCCGGCTTATGCCATCTTTCGTAAGAGCCTTTTCTACTTGCCTGATATCAGGGTACTTTGCTATGTTGGTATTTTTATTTATTACTGCTGCGCCGGGGCTTAACGCGTACCCCAGGCTTTCAGGCTTAAATATCTTGCTTAAAAGGCCAAGCTCGCTTTTGAATGTAGAGAAGCTAAAAGAGCTTGTATTCGGTTTGTAGAAGAAATATTCGACCCTGCTGGACGGCCCTATTGAAAGCAGAGTCGCTGAATCAGCGCATACATAAACATCAAGGCCATACCCGTATAGCCAGTCCCTCGCTTTTTCATAGTGCATGAGATCGTCGGTGGTCTCAATGCAAAGCAAAACACCGCCATATTCTTTAAATTTCAGCCCGGTTGCCAAGCTGTTGAAGTTGCTTTCTTTCATAAACAGGCCAAGGCCCTTCATTATAAAGCTCGGCTGTGCGCTGTAGTACTGGCTGCAGCAAACAGGGTAAAAATCATCAAACATTCTTATGCAATTTCGCTCAGCAAATATAGAGTCGATAAAGACTCCCTTTGCTCTTCTTTGCAGACCTTCAAGCGTGCGCGAGAGGTCATTTTTAGGGCTATGCATTGCATATAGGCTAATTTCAGGCAAACTGCCTATATCAAAGCCCATAGCCGGCCTTTTGTCTTTGCTGACTGGTATCCAGATAGCTCTATTGGCTACCATGGCGATCGATCTATTGGCGTTGAGAATGCTGCTTGCGCTAATGCCATAGTTCCTGGCAATGTCCTCAAGCTTCTCGTTTTCCTTTATTACATGTATCATTTCTATCTCTTCTTATGATTTATTCACATTTTATGAAAACCAGCACTGCGTTATGCTGCTTAGAAGTATTGACAAAATTAGGCCGGGATAGTCACTGCGGCTGTTTGCCAAGGCCGCTAAAAAGCGCAATTTTAGAGCAATAGCGGTAATTTCAGCGCGCCAGTGCCTGCTAAGTGTTGACTTGGTTTATACAGTGAGATAAAATGAGAAAAAACGGCACGATGCCGGTTTTTTTCATTTGCATAAAAAATGAGATCTGATAGGAGGGGCACTCTTGCCGGAGAAAAAGCAAGATGTGTTTAATGATAAAATGAGACGCTATAACTTTACTGCAGTGGAAAAGAAATGGCAAACGATCTGGGAAGAGGAAGAGGCTTTTGAGACAAAAGCTGATTATAGCATGCCCAAATTCTACGCCTTGGTCGAATTCCCGTACCCAAGCGGGCAAGGGCTGCATTTAGGGCACCCGCGCCCATATACAGCGCTGGATATTGTAGCGCGCAAAAGAAGGCTTGAGGGCTATAATGTGTTGTTTCCAATGGGCTGGGATGCTTTCGGCCTTCCTACGGAGAATTATGCAATTGCGCAAGGGATTCACCCTGCAATTGTAACTAAGGAAAACATCGCCCACTTTAAGGAGCAGCTGCATTCTATAGGCTACTCATTCAACTGGAGCAGGGAAGTAGACACAACTGATCCTGGCTATTACAAATGGACCCAATGGATCTTTTTGATGCTTTTCAGGCATGGGCTGGCTTACAAGAAGGAATTTCCCATTAATTTTTGCCCAAGCTGCAAGGTTGGCCTTGCGAATGAAGAGGTAGTTGACGGCAAGTGCGAAAGATGCGGCGCTGAAGTTACCAGAAAAGTCAAGAACCAATGGATGCTTAGAATAACTGACTATGCGCAAAGGCTGCTGGACGATCTTGAGACGGTAGATTTCGTTGAAAGAGTCAAGGTAAGCCAAGCCAACTGGATTGGGAGAAGCGAAGGCGCTGACATCTCATTTCCAATTGAAAATACAAGCGCACAACTGAATGTATATACAACAAGGCCGGATACGATATATGGCGCAACATATATGGCTATAGCTCCGGAGCACCCTCTTATTGACGAGTATATCGCCGATATTAAAAATTCCGGCGAGGTGCTTGAGTATAGGTCGCTCTCGCAAAACAAGTCCGATTTTGAGCGCACAGAAATGGCACAGAGCAAAACAGGCGTTAAGCTTGACGGCCTGTTGGCCTATAACCCTATATCAGAAGAGCTAATACCGATTTATGCGACTGACTATGTGCTCATGACATATGGAACAGGCGCAATAATGGCTGTGCCGGCACATGATGAGCGAGATTATGAATTTGCCAAAAAGTATGGCATCCCTATCAGGGAGGTCATCTCAGGCGGAGATATATCTGAAGCTGCCTACACCCAAATGCAAGGATCTGTTTGCATAAATTCCCCTCTCATTGACGGGCTAAGCGCAGATGAGGGCAAAGAGAAAATGATTGAGATTCTCGAGGAGCGCAAGATCGGGCAGAGAAAGGTAAACTTCAAGCTGCGTGACTGGGTCTTTTCAAGGCAGCGCTATTGGGGTGAGCCAATACCGCTCATATATTGCGAAGACTGCGGATGGGTTGAAGTCCCTGAATCAGAATTGCCGCTACAGCTGCCTGCAGTAGACAACTACCGGCAGACTGATGATGGGGATTCGCCGCTTTCGCTAATGCCGGAGTGGTATAATACAACCTGCCCAAAATGCGGCAAGCCTGCAGTGAGGGAAACAGACACTATGCCGCAATGGGCTGGCTCCAGCTGGTATTTCCTGCGCTACACAGACCCGCGCAACGAGAGCGCTCTTGCCGGCAAAGAGGCTTTGGCTTACTGGATGAATGTGGATTGGTACAATGGAGGCATGGAGCACACGACGCTTCACTTGCTCTACTCGCGCTTCTGGCACAAATTCCTCTTTGACCTGGGCATAGTTGACACGCCGGAGCCATATGCCAAGAGGACCTCACATGGGATGATATTAGGCACTGACAACCAGAAAATGAGCAAATCCAGGGGAAATGTCATCAACCCGGATGAGGTTATCGGGGAATATGGGGCTGACACTCTCAGGATGTTTGAGATGTTTGTCGGTGACTTTGAAAAAACGGCGCCATGGAATGCCGATTCAGTAAAGGGCTGCAAGAGGTTCATAGACAGAGTGTATGCCATGCAAGACTTTTTAGTTAGCGGCGATGGGTATTCTGATGAACTTGCCGGGCTGATGCACTCTCTTATAAAGAAGGTTTCATACGATTTCGAGAACCTTAAGTTTAACACAGCTATTGCAGCAATGATGAAGGCAGCGAACGAAATATATAAAGCCGGCTCAATCACGAGAGGGGAGCTGAGGGACTTTCTGATACTTCTTAACCCTGTTGCGCCGCATGTCACTGAGGAGATATGGCAGGAGGCTGGTTATGCCGGAAGGCTTTACGAAGCTAAATGGCCGGAATATGACGAATCAAAGCTTTCCGAAAACTACATTGAAATACCTATTCAAATAAACGGGAAGGTCAGGGCAAAAGCCAATGTCCCCGCTGATGCCAGTGAAGAAGACGTTGCGCTTATTGTGCGGGAAAACGAGGCTGTAACATCGTATATCGAAGGCAAGGCTATTGAAAAGGAAGTCTATGTGGCTGGCAGGATATATAGCTTTGTGCTAAAGCAATAGCAAGCAAAACAATGCTGCTGTGCCGGCTAGCTATTAAGCGCAGCAGTTTTTTTGTTGGCAATGCCGGATGTGTTTTGCGGCTCTGAAAGTGCAGCCGAATTACGGCCTTTTGTTTGGAGCTTGTCAATTCGGTTGTTATAAAGCCATTTCTTTGACCGTGTGTCAACAAACAAAAGCTCGCTAAGAGCTTCTTTATTATTAATTTTATTGCTGTCAGGCACGCTTATAAGCAGCAGCGAGGTTTCTTTCTGCCTTGCTTGGTTTCTGAGCTTTGAAAGCTCAATGCCAGAAAGCCTGTTTTCGAAATTAATGATTATGTGCATTGCATTTTTTCCTGAGCTGCATGCAAGGCAGGGAAGTTTGCCGCCAGGTGTGTATTCAGAGCCTGTCAGCTTAGCAATTCCTGCTTTGCTTATTATTTCAGCCTTTTGCTGAGCAGGCAGCTGGATTGAAGTCTGTGGCAGCATAATCATAAGCTTTTCGGCTAACAGTGCATGGGCGGCCCTGTAAACTGCAGTCTCAAAACCATCAGTGCCACGGGCCAAGCTTGTGATAGCTGATGACTGCCTGCTCTTCTCTGCCAGAATTTCAGCCTGCTTATTATAAAGCCATTTTTTAGCAGATGCGTTTCCATAAAGCACTTCCTCAAAAGCGCTAAAGCTGCCCATCTTATTGCTTTCAATGTTTATAAGCAAAAGCGAAGCTTTTGCGCTTCTCGCCTGTTTGGCAAGCCGGGCACAGTCGAATGCAGAAAGATGGCCATCAATATTTAAGGCAATTCGAAAGAAGGCCTGCCCTGCATAACAGGCTATAAGCGTTGGCTGCTCCGCGCTGCCGCTCAAGAGCTCAGCAGAAGTCAGCTTTTGCAGCTTTGCGCTGCTGCTTGCTGCTTTGCTGCTTGCAGGTTGGGGCAGGAGTATTTGCAGGCTCTTTAAGAGCACAGCCAGCATAGTTTTATAAATAGAAAGCTCAAGCCCATCAAGGCATACAATATTGCCTTTGTGGCTAAAGCTCAGCTTTTTAGCATCATCCTTAATAATGTCAAGGCCATTTCCGCACGCTAAGCACACGCAGCCAGAAGGGTAATGCTCTGACGCTTCGCTGAGAGATACTAGCCTACCGTTTTCTTTTAGTACTGCAAAGTGGATATGGCTAGCCTTTTTGCCATATTTATGCTGTGTTTTTTCTACTGCAAGATCCATTTTTAGACCTCAATTGTCATTCAACTTTATATTACCATTTATTATCTGCCATTTCGATGAAAAATTTCAATTATTATTGAAATTTTTTCTATAAATGATAAAGGCCTCCTTATAAGGAGGCCATAAAAATGGTCATAGTAGTTGAAAATCATCTGAAGTCATCGAAAGCAGCTATTGCTGTGTCTGTCGAATCGACACTGACAGTTGTCATAATGCAGACTATAAAGCCGTTTTCCATTCTAGCATAATAATTTCGCAGCACGCTGCTCCCATCTATGGCAAACGAGCATGCCAGTCTCAAATAGTCATTTGTTCCAACTTTTGCAGGCGCTTTTTCACCAGGTTCAAAGCTCTCTACTTGGCTTAAAACTGCGATTATTGAATCAAGAAATGTTTCAGCCGGCTCACTCGCGGATGAGTCGGCGATAGATATGGCAACGCAAACATTGCATCCGGTAATTTCGTCGAAAGCTATCATGTCATACACTGTGCCAATTTCATAAATAGACTCAGCTTTATATGCTGCTCCCATTTCTGGCAGCTCGATATTGCGGTTTAAATTTTGAATGTCTTCCGGTTGGGCAAATCGCCAGCCAGACGGCAAAGCGTAACTGAGCTTCAGGCTTTCATTTGTATACTTGCCAGACAGGATAATGCCTTTCGCAGGCAAAAATGATTTCGCGCATGAGCAAAGCAAGGTAATTGCCAGCATGTACGCCACGCGCTGTATGCGGTATTTCTTGCGCATTATTGCCGTCCTTTCGAAGGCATGCTTGCCAAGAAGCAGTCTTATTATTAATATTTGTTCGTTTTTGTACAATAGCATTGTAACATAGCCAGGATACATAAAGTGAGCATCACCGGCATTTATTTTTCTATATTTTATGCTTATGAGTATAACAGCCAAACCTGAATTAATAGCAAAACGGCGCAGCCAAAGCTGCGCTTATGCATATGCATTCGATTCAGGCTGAATTATTAACTATTCAATTTCTACATTGATTGCAGAGTCATCATCCTTTACTTTTTTGGCAACATTTATTGTTAGCATTCCGTCTGCCAGCTTTGCGCCAATGCTCTTTTGATCTGTTCCCGGCAAGTACATGGTTCTTGCATATGACTGTGCAATTCTCTCCCTGTGAACATAGTTCTTTTCTGCACTCTCTTTTTCCTCGCTCATGTTGACAGTGATGCTCAGCCTGCCGTTTGACATAGCGATAGAGATTTCTTCTTTGCTAATTCCAGGCATCTCTGCGCTTACAATGTACTCGTTTTCAGCCTCTTCAACATCAATGCGGAAATGAGGCCTGTTAATTGGGCTTTCGGAAAACATATTCTCCATGTTTTCTATCATGTTGGCTAAGGGATGCATTCTTCTCTGTCCAAATGGTATTAAGCTTGACATAAATAAATCTCCTATATCTATTCTTTTACTAGCACTCACTTCAACTGAGTGCTAGTAAATTATAACTTTACCTGGTACTTTTGTCAATGCTATTTGGAAATTTTATTTTGCTGTGCCATAATCCGACACCAAGCACGCTGCTTATGGCATAAAATTCCGAATAGAAATGTATATTGCTAAAATAAGGGTAATTACATTCTTTTATGCGCAAATTTGTTATAATATGAATAGCAGTGGATAGAGGTTATAAAAGTGGAAAATATAAACAAATACGAAAGCCAGTCTGTTGCCGCTGATGTGGCATTGTTTTCAGCTATAAACACTCAAAAGCATAGGCGGCAGCCAGAGTTTCATCTGCAGATACTTCTCATAAAAAGAGGCAACGATCCCTTTCAAGGAATGTGGGCTTTGCCTGGAGGGTTTGTTGGAGAAGGCGAAACAGCCCTGTCTGCAGCTATCAGGGAATTGAAAGAAGAGACGGGTGTTGAGTTTGACTCTAGTTATATAAAACAGCTATACACATACACTGAGCCAGACAGAGATCCAAGATCCAGGGTTTTCGGAGTTGCCTACCTTGCCCTAAGCGACACAGCTTCAGCAAGCGTTCAAGCCGGTGATGACGCATCTGAAGCCGAGTGGTTTGAGGCGGCGTATAGCAGGGAGGAAGATATAGCAAGCCTAACCCTGGAAAGCGGCGAAATAACCATTCAAGCACAGCTCGCATACGGCGATGGCGAAGAGCCACATATAAGATTGAACACTGGTTTGGCTTTCGACCATGCAAAGATCATCGCCATGGCGTTAGAATATTTAAGGCTTGAGGTTGACTGCAGCGACATATCCCTTAATTTTTTGCCCGAGACATTCACTCTACCAGAATTGCAGAGCATATATGAAGTGATAAAAGGCGAGAAAATCCATCAAGCTGCATTTCGCAGAAAGTTTGCAGATTATATCGCGCCAACAGGGGTGTACACTGAGACAAATAGCCGCTACCCGGCGTTGCTTTATAAAAGCGCAAAGCAATGATTCCTCTGTTTTGCTACACAATTGTTTCGGTTTCAGAAAAAGAGGGAATTTTCCAATAATAAATATTTCTTGGCAATAATTTTTATGATTGATAATATAAGCAAACGGTTGCTGTTTATAACAAAAAAATATTGTTGTAAGGGGCTTATTGCCGTGCTATAATAGCTCAGTAGCGGATATGGCGGAATTGGCAGACGCACCAGACTTAGGATCTGGCGCCCAAAAGCATGGAGGTTCGAGTCCTCTTATCCGCACCATTTTTTTTTGCCTTATATGCTGATTTACTAAATAATAATCCGCAATTTGACCGCAACCAGTTACTCTTATTAACA
>Ga0082212_10000168_pt1 | contig 96826 bp, 96 predicted proteins | sample TergutNt197P3_FD_71548 | JGI IMG/M metagenome (GOLD analysis project Ga0082212, IMG submission 71548) | Neocapritermes taracua P3 segment gut microbial communities from Petit-Saut dam, French Guiana - Nt197 P3 | ecosystem: Host-associated > Arthropoda: Insects > Digestive system > Gut ...
ATGGTGAACTGGTGATACGAATTGCTGTTTGACATATGCCCGCCTTGTAGGCGCTTTACTATAAACCAACCTCAAAGAAAAGAGTATTCTGCTTTTTCCTTTGAGGTTGGTAGCCTTGATTACGTTTATCCTGACATTAATTAATTCTGACAGGTTGTCCGTCATATCTTTGACAACTTGTTACGTCAACTACTGGACAGATTCTAACATCAGTAACAATATAGATATAAATGCATATAAAGATAATAATGCATATATAGATAGTATAGATATTCTTTTAAGTAAAAACTCATGGTCAGATAAGAAAAAAACGCACGCTGTAATATCAGAAATCATAGAATTGGTTTTAAAGGATAAAGCATATCTAAATGCGATATATAATTCTGATGAAGATAGTGTCCTTGATGAGTTTAATAGATCTATTCAATTAATAATGCTAGGAACAATTAACAAGAAAAAAACACCTATTTAGGGAGTAAACAATTATTGACAACTCCAGATAAATTTTCTGATAAGGGAGGAATGAAAAACAATGAATATAGCAAAAGACTTATTTTTAGAAAATGAAAATACTGAAACAATAATTTTTTCTGATACGTTAAGAGACCGAATCAGAAAAATGTCCGAAATGGATAAAATAAAAGAGTCAAGAAATATCAATAAAAAATTAAATGAAATGGTTTATTTTGATGGAGGCGTAGATGCTTTATCATCTACTCTACTTGGTGTATGTGATCGTAAAATTTATGTAAAAGAAGAGGCTGACGTATATTTTGACATACTAGATACGCGAATTTATCTAAAAGAAAAATATGAAGAACTTCCAATAATTGAAGCCTTGAAATATAAAGAGGATGTAAACGAAGCTTTAAAAGAAGCTGATAAAGTACTACTCTATATTTTAAATAATATATTCTAATAAATTATGTCTCAAAAGAAAGGGGTTTTTATATTAGTTGCCGGAGCGAATGCCTCCGGGAAAAGTACTGTTATAAAACCTAATTATGTTATTGGACGTGTTAAACACTACGCAAATCCAGATATATATGATGATCCAGATTTTCCAGTTATTAAAGATAGAATGAGCCCGAAGGCTCAAAATGCTTATGAATCTGGTAAACCTGATAGATTTGCTATTCAATGTATTAATGATTGGTTATTGTCACCTTCATTTCGTAATGAAGGAATATCAACTGAATCAAAGAAATTCAAATCGTAATTAATAATTAATAAAGAGAGGTGAATAATATATGGATAATGAATTAAATAGAGATAGTTGTTAATAATCAAATAAGAATGAATAATATATCACTATACACATTTTATACTATATATGCTATTGCAAAATTTTCTTTACAGGCCGATTTTTCCAGATTTATAGCTATCGCTTTTGGTCTATTTTTAGCCAATTTACCGCTTTTGCGTTTTATTATCGGAGTACGTCAGGATAGGGGGTGGATTCTTAGCGTCATGGGAATAGAAAATAATCATGTTATATCTAAATCTAAAGCAAGAATGCTTATGGATTCAAGTCCACTTGTTGGTTTCTCTTGCTTATTTTTTCTATTTGAAGAATGGCCAACGATGAAACTTACTTTTACTTTTATTGGAATAACATTTTGGATTTTTCTTGTATCGTGCATGATCACTCATGCTATGGGGTCCTATATTTATTGGATTTCCCGAATAAACAATGATCCAAAACTGAAATCAAACGCTCAGGATAATGCAATAAGAGAACAATCGATAGAATTTGCTAAACTCAGATACAATGAAGCTTATTTTTTTATTTTCATTTTGTTTGTATCTTTGGTTGTATATTTCTTTATAGATTGTTTTTATCAGATTTCACTTTCTGAAAAAATAGGATATGTAGTGTACTTCGTTCTTCTTTTTAATTTATCAGTACTATCTCTAATTCCGGGTAAGATTTATAACAAAAATTTAGTTATGTTAAACATTTTTCAATCAGAACATTTATACGAGCAAATTGAAATAGTAGAAATATCTATAAAAAAACAACTCTTCTTTATGAAATATCTATTCGCATTATTTATTCTTATGGAAGTAATCATTCTTCCCGTAATTACAAGAGTATTTTTGTAAATATGTAATGCAAATCAATTCAAAAGAGGTTTTTATAATGTCTAAAAAATTAAAGTTCCATTTGGTTTAATTCGTGATATTTACAATGGCAATTATTGGCGTGCCACATTTAGAGTAACAATGGGAGGTGCAGGCATAATATTGGGAGCAGCTTGGCATTTTGTACTACCAGCATACATAAGTTGGTGGGTTGGTTTTACAGTTTATAATAAATACGTAGGCTGTGGGCGGTGATTATTTGGCTGGACTCCCGAAAGGGGGGATAGCTCATGACGGTATTTGAAACATTAATGATTACCTTAACTTTTGGGTTAGTTGTTATCGCAATAATATCGACCATAAAAAATAAGCCGCCCAAGTAAGGAATGGCTTATTTTTTAAAAACTCCATTAAATTAAATTATTTTTTAGAGCCCAGTCATTCACCGCTAAACAGCTAACAACTGAGATGGCGTTAGCGCGTCCTCTCTTTTATATTACGACATTTTTCTTGCCTGTCAAGCCTATATTTTCAACTAAAGAATAATTCATACAACCATACAATACCATACAATGAACAAATTCTTCTGCTTTTGCCAAGACAATATTAAACGAGGCTGCTGTTACATTTTAGAATTTCACGCTTTTACTTTTACCCTTTTTTATTTACTAAAGCCATAATAATTACTACCCGATAAAAACACGTAAATGCTGTCTGGAATTTTAAATTCAGGCGAATTTATATATGAAGATTTTTTCTTATAAAGAAGAAATAAATACGATTCAATTCATAAATTATACAATGGAGGTAATCTGTAATGTTAAGATCGCTTATGACGGGCGTGACCGGTATCCGGGCTCATCAAACAATGTTAGATGTCGTGGGGAATAATGTCGCTAATGTCAATACAACCGGTTATAAAAAGAGCTCGACAGTTTTTCAGGATCTGCTCTACCAAACTTCACGCGGAGCTACAGCCCCGGGGGATAATCGAGGTGGAATTAATCCATTACAGGTTGGGTTAGGTGTTTCTGTCGCTGGCGTTGAACTGGTGAATACAGCGGGACCTCTTCAGTTTACAAGCAATCGTACTGATGTCGCCATACAAGGAGACGGGTTTTATGTATTGTCTGACGGAATGAATAAATTGTATACAAGGGCGGGAAATTTTTCTCAGGATGGCGACGGAATTCTTGTTCATGTAGGAACAGGATTCAGGGTGCAAGGATATGAAATGATACAGGATCCTACTAATCCAATGAACTACATTCAGGACGCGAGACTAGGCGATATCCGGATTCTAATAGGATCCAAAATGGAAGCAAAAGAGACAAACATCGTCGGTTACAGGTGTAACCTTGACAGCAGGGTCGGAACATATCTTCCTTTTGGAATTTCAAATATGAACGCTACGACGACCTTAAATAGCAGTAATCCTGGAGATTTGCCGTTCAGTTGCACAATAGTAAATACAGGCGAAGCGGGAGGCGCCATAGGCCAATTTAGTACATATGAAATAAAAGACGATCTGGGAGTTGTTTTAGCCACAATCGAGCTGGAAATAACGAGCATACTGGACGGCAAACCTGTGCTTCAGCTTGCGGGCGGCGCTACAGAAGTTACAGTTACCGGCAGCTCAGACGTTATAACGTATAAAGATGGAATACTTCGTATAGAAAATTCAAATGGAAGGGTAACATGGAATGCTAATATTCTTTCAGGCGCCACGTATTCCTCGTTTAAGCTCGAGGATAAAACAACTCCTCCAACGGTATCCTATGATGTCCTGCTTGAATTTGACGAAGGGAACCTCTCAAAGGATAGAATGCCTGCCGCTTTATGGATAGATGACGGCACAACCGTGACGAGGCTTGGCATTGAGATTCCTATGAAGGTCGATGGAACTTTTGAAATACCGGATAATGGCATTCAATTATCTGACATAATGGCGACAGGTTCACCGGATTTTCCAGCGCCATGGGATATTGACGGAAATATCATAATTAAATCTGCTGCTGACGGGTATGGTTTCCAGATTCTAGCCATTAATGACACGAACGATCTTGAGCTTAATATTATTAACACGATAACGCAAGATATGACAGCAACTCAACCTACCAAAGGCGATATATTCGATTGCCAGGGAATCGCGCATACTTTTGAGGTCGTGTATAAGAAAGTTGGAGAAAACATATGGCGTTGGGAGGCATTCTTCCCGAATGAACCTGATTTAATTCCAGAACCATCAAATGGCTTCATACAGTTCGGCCCGTGCGGTAAATTAGTCTCGCCGGATTCCGTTGAAATAGTTGTTCCGTACAGCGTAACGGGCGCAAAAGACGCGCGCGTCACACTTGACTTTTCAGGTAAATCGTTTGGATATACCGATGTTATTGAGGGAGTCACTCAATATGGTTCACCGAGCACGACAAAAGCATACTTTCAGGATGGTTACGCGATGGGCGTCATGAATGATTTTTCAGTCGCAAAGGACGGAACAATAAACGGAAGATATACTAACGGAAAGACAATCCCGCTTTATAAAATTGCGCTTGCCACTTTTGCTAATCCAAATGGGCTTGAGAGAATGGGCAATACAGTTTTTGGCGAGTCGGCGAACTCTGGAATGGCTCAAATAGGCGCCCCGATGGAGGGCGGCGCCGGAGAACTCATTGGAGGCAATCTTGAAATGTCAAATGTCGATATTTCAGAAGAGTTTACGCGCCTGATATTAGCTCAGCGCGGATTCCAGGCAAATGCCCGCGTAGTAACTGTCAGCGATGGAATTCTTGAAGAATTAGTAAACTTAAAGAGATAATTTAAAGGATGAAAATGGTGACAGTCGATGATTGAACTCCATCGCATAAACGGAGAGATTTTCATTCTTAACCCTGATTTGATTGAAACGATAGAAACCACGCCCGATACAGTTGTGAGATTGTTGAACGGTCATCGATATTTGGTTAAGGAATCAACTGATTATATTGTAAAGACAATAGCAGAATTGCGCAGTTCGTCAAATTATGTCCGTATCCCAATGGTGATATCAGAAGAAGAATAGATAATTTCTAACAGATGGATATGTTGAATATTCTTCGAAACTCATTACTTGTAAATATTTAGGATTTATAGTTCAAAAATTGAGGTGTAAATTCAATGGATTTGATGACTGTTATTGGTCTCTTAGTAACTTGGGTTCTTGTTATAGCAGCTATGATGCAAGGTGGAAACGGCATGGCTTATGTTAATTTTCCTTCTATTCTTATAACTGTCGGAGGGACATCCGGAGCTATGATTGCAACGTGTCCGGCTGACAGGGTTAAGATTGCAATGGGAATAATTAAAAGCGCCTTCATTTCTCACAACAAAGATATGGTTGTACTTGTACAAACGATCGTGAGCTTTGCGGAAAAAGCAAGGCGCGAAGGATTGTTATCTTTGGAAGGAAGCGCTGCCGAGCTCACAGATAATGAATTCCTACGAAAATCAATTCAGCTTGTCGTTGACGGAACTGACCCGGAACTTGTAAGGGCAATACTTGACACTGAAATAGGAATATTGGAAAGCCGTCATGTTGCTAATAAATCCCTAATTGATACAGGAGCAGAACTTGCTCCAGCCTTTGGAATGATAGGTACTTTGGTTGGACTGATAGCGATGCTTGGCGATTTAACAAACGTTGACGCGCTTGGGCCTGGAATGGCTGTTGCTTTGATCACTACCTTGTACGGATCAATGATGGCCAATATGGTATTCATTCCTTTATCTAAGAAATTGGCAGTTCGCTCAGGCGAGGAAGTGTTATCATTAGAGCTCATGGTTGAAGGAATTCTTGCCATTCAAGCGGGAGAGAATCCAAGGATAGTTGAAGAGAAACTGAAAGTTTATTTGCCGCCAAAACAACGCATGCAGCTTGAGCAATCTAAAAGCGGCGGTGGTGAGCAATAATGGCAAGAAAGAAAAAAGAAGAAAGCGCGCCTGCGGGAGCTCCACTGTTTATGGCTACATATGGAGACATGGTCACGTTGCTTTTGTGTTTCTTTGTTCTTCTTTTTGCTATGTCTACAGTTGATGCTCAGAAATTCCAGAAGATGGTCATTTCATTCAAAGGCTCTCTTGGCGTGCTAAAAGGAGGAAAGTCGCAAGAGGAGATTTCCCTGCCGTTTGGAGGAGAAAAAGGACAAGCGCCCGGCTCTTCCCCTCGTTACGACATGGATATACAAAGTGTTGCCAGAACTGTTGAAGCTTATCTTAAAAATGAAGGGCTTGAAAAATCTGCTCAAGTTCGTATTGATCAGCGGGGAATAACTGTTTCCATGTCAGATCAGTTTATGTTTGACAGCGGGAGCGCTGAATTAAAACTAGCTGCTAAAAGAACTTTGTCTATGATTGCTTCAATGGTCAGAGATATAGCTCCTGCCGTAGCGGTTGAAGGGCATACAGACAGCAATCCGCTTGAGGGCGGAATATATCGGAATAACTGGGGACTTTCCGCCGCGCGTTCTGCTTCCGTTGTTACATGGCTTGAAGTTGACGGGAAATATCCACCTGATGCATTGCAGATTGTAGGATTTGGATCTACAAAACCTCTTGTACCAAACGATACTGCTGCCCATAGATCATTGAATAGAAGAGTTGACATTGTTTTCCTGTCACAATATCCAAAATAAACAATTGTGCATTAATTCTTTTTTCGACGGAATATTATGGTATTACTGTTAGTAAATACTGATATTAAAAGACTATCGCATTAAGAGGGGAGTACCGATAACTTATGAAGAGAATGGTAATTTTTATAGTAATCGGATTAACGCTTTTTGTTGCAGGGGTTGGGATTGGAATATATGTTGTAAGAAATTATCTGAATGTTGATAATGGGCAAGGCAGCGACAAGGCAGTGGCCGCGCCGGGGCCTATTGTTTCAGTGGGAGAATTTACAGTAAATTTAGCTGGAACCGGAAGTCGAATAGCAAGTTTTACCGTTTCAATTGAAACACTTAATGCTAAAATTAATGAGACGATAAAAGATCAAAATTGGATACCCCGAATACGCAACGAAATACTTCTTATTGCAAAAGATAAGGTATATGAAGATTTAACAAAAGCAGAAGGCGTTATTCAGTTTGGTGAACAGATAAAAAGAACTCTTAACACAGTTCTGCCTCTTACAAAAGGAGAAGTGGCAATTGTGAGAGTCATGTTTGAATCATTCGTCCTTCAATAAAATAAGCAAATTAGTTATGTTGGGAAGGTGAACGCATATGGTTCCGGATATGATGTCGCAAAGCGAGATTGATGCATTACTGGGAGCTCTAACATCAGGCGCCGTCAATATGCAGGAAATAACTGCATCAAAATCTGAGCGTAAAATTAAAGTTTATGATTTTAAGCGCCCTGATAAATTTAGTAAAGATCAACTTAGAGCTATCCAAATGATTCATGAGTCTTTTGCGCGTCAGCTTACAACGTCGCTTTCTACTTTAGTCCGTTCAATGGTTTCTTCTGAAGTAGTTTCTGTTGATCAGCTTGCATATGAAGAATTTATTAATTCAGTCGTTTCACCGACTGTAATCGGAATCCTTGAAATGTATCCTTTTAATGGCAATTCAATAATTGATATGGATCCAAATCTTGTTTTTTCAATAATAGATAGAATGCTTGGAGGTAAAGGCGAATACACAGGAAAAGCGCGGGAGCTCACAGATATTGAAAAAACTGTAACAGAGCGGGTTATTATGAGAATGCTTGAACTCCTTGAAGAAAGCTGGAGTACTGTGGTTGATGTAAGATTCAGATTTGAAAGTATGGAAAGCAATCCATTTTTCGTTCAGATATGTCCTCCGAGAGATATGGTTCTTTTGGTCGTTATACGACTGACGGTAGGCGAAATTGAGGGTTTATTAAGCCTATGCATACCATATTTCCTCATGGAGCCAATAATGGATAAGCTTTCATCTCAACAATGGTTTGCATCAACCGGACGAAAAGACGAAGTTAATGCAAAATCATATATTACAAAAAATTTGAATGACGTAAAACTTCCGGTAGCTCTGGAATTGGGACATACAATATTAAGTCTTGGCGATGTTTACGGTCTGCAAGAAGGTGACGTGCTTAAGCTTGACGAAAAAATTGATGACCCGATATTGGTTCGTGTTGGCAATCATATAAGATTTAAAGCACATCCCGGTATTCATGAAAAGAAAGTTGCTGCGGAAATTCTGGAAGTGCTAAATGACGAGTATTCAGATAATATTAATTAAGGAAGGGAGTTGGAGAGAAAATGATGAGTGACCTTTTAAGCCAAGATGAGATTAATGCTCTACTCTCCGAAGATACAAATAAAACAGAAATTGAGACTACTTATTCTTCTAACGTTTCCCTTTCTCCGCAAGACCTAAAAGCGATGAATGACATTTCATCAGCGTTTATCTCTTCAATGGAGAGCGTTCTCGGAATGCTTACCGGGAAAGAAGTTAAAGTCAAAATTTCTGAAACATCTTGCTTAAAACAGGTTGAATTCATCTCTTCAACAGGCAAAGATCCTTTTGTTTTGAGAGCTAAAAGCGGCGGTCTTGGAGATAACCCTTTTGCTATTGTTATGGCTCAGCATGGCGGACAGATACTTTCAGATATGATGATGGGCGGGGAAGGTAAAGACTTGTCAGGTATTTTGAGTGAACTTGACATAAGTGCAGCGCAGGAAGGTATCAGCCAGGTTATTGGCTCAGCTTTTACAAGCCTTAATGGAATGATAAAAGGCATGAGGATTTTGCCGGAAGATATTGCAGCTAAAGTCGAGAGCGAACAATGGGTGTTATTTCCGCAAAGTGTGGAAACGGAAGTTTGTTCAATAAAATTAGGAGTATCTATCACTGATGTATCGGATATTGACGCTTGGATTGCGCTTTCTAAGGAAATGGTTCATGATTTCAGCAAGGCTGTTGAGAAAGCTTCTCCGCCGCCGCCACCGCCACCTCCTCCTGCACCTGCTCCTCAACCTCCTCAGTCGGCAGCGGCTCATCAAATGCAACAACCTCAGCCTATGCCTGCATTCAATATGCCAGGAGTACAACAACCTTCTCCTTTAGTTGACGTAAGGCCGGCGGAATTTTCTCCTATATCGCCAAAAGTTGTTTCGGGTAATGCCAGCAGGATAGATTTAGTTTCAGATATTCCGGTTCGTGTAACAGTTGAGTTAGGGCGAACCCGGAAAAATATCTCAGAAATTCTCAATATGTCAACTGGATCTATTATCGAGCTTGACAGAATGGCCGGAGAATCTGTTGACGTGCTTGTTAATGGGAAACTTATAGCAAAGGGAGAAGTAGTTGTCATTGATGAGAATTTTGGCGTCAGGGTAACTGAAATAATTAATGCGGTGTCAAAAGCATATTGATACTTTTATATATGCTATAATTTTAGATAATATGTAATAACATATTCAAGTGAGGGATGGCGCAGAATGAGCAAAAAGGTCCTTGTAGTTGATGATGCGGCGTTTATGAGAATGATGTTAAAAGATATCCTTACTAAAAATGGTTTTGAAATAGTAGGAGAAGCTGAAAATGGAGCAGCTGGAGTAGCAGCATTTCAAAAACTCAAGCCCGATATTGTTACTATGGATATTACAATGCCTGAAATGAATGGTATAGATGCTGTGAAAGCGATAAAATCACTTGATGCAGCAGCTAAAGTTGTTATGGTCTCCGCAATGGGCCAGCAATCTATGGTTATAGAAGCTATACAAGCTGGAGCAAGTGACTTCATAGTGAAACCATTCCAACCTGAACGTGTAATAGATGCATTAACAAAAGTAGCAGGGTAGGTGTTTTCTTGAGTGAATTCTCAAGCTCACTATCTCTAGGCGCTTATTTGGGCAAGGTTATACTTGCCCTTGTTGTATTGGCGGTTTCTTGCTGGCTGTTCCTGTGCATTTCAAAGCGAAAAGGATGGATTCAAAAAGGATCGGATAAGTTGTACATAATTTCTTCCCTGTCGCTTGGCAGGGACGTTTTTTTTATTATTCGCTGCGGCCCCGAAATTATTGCTGTCGTAACAGGACACTCGGGGACTAAGCTAATGGGCAAATGGAAGCTTGAAGACTGGAATATTTCTGACGAGGGAAAGCAATGAATCATAATAGATTTATACTGATCCCGATTATTATTGCTATTATAGTTGTCTTTTTTTATCCATTAGCGGCTTTTGCGGGAACGACTGAGGCGCCATTGATACCCATTCCAAATCTTCAAATTGGACTACTTCCGGCGGACAAGCCTCAAGACGTCGCATTAAGCTTGCAAATAATCGCTCTATTGACTGTCTTAAGCTTGGCGCCGGCGATTTTGCTTATGGTAACATCTTTTACCCGCGTCATTATTGTTTTAGGATTTGTTCAACGCGCAATTGGCTTGCAACAAACGCCCCCTCCGCAAGTTATTTCCGGCCTTGCTTTGTTTTTAACCCTTTTTATAATGACGCCAACATGGACAGAAATATATGATAATGCATTGGCGCCATATCTGGCTGGAAATATCAGCTCCTCGCAAGCCTGGGACGGAACAATTAAACCTGTAAGAGAATTTATGAAGAAATATACTCATGAAGAGGAATTATCGCTCATGATCTCCGCTGCAAAAATGGAACAACCTGGAAATTTTGACGATGTACCAACAAGGATTCTGATTCCTGCCTTTATGCTGAGCGAACTGAAGACGGCTTTTCAAATGGGAGTTGTCATATTCATTCCTTTTATTGTCGTTGATATGATCGTTTCAAGCGTTCTGTTAGCCATGGGGATGATGATGCTTCCTCCAATGATGATATCGCTGCCGTTTAAGGTAATACTATTCGTTATGGCGGATGGATGGAATCTTGTTGTTTTAAGCGTACTTAAAAGCTTTATTAATGTTTAATAATCTGTCTTGGCACAAGGAGGTTTAACTCTCGTGGGACAAATCCCTTTATCTATTGGCGATATAATGACTTTCGCTATATGGACAACGCTCAAAGCTTCAATACCATTACTTTTGATTGCAATGGCAATTGGTCTTACTATTGGAATAATACAAACAGCAACTTCCATTCAGGAACAAACATTGATATTTATTCCAAAAGTACTTGGAGTTTTTATTGGATTAATACTTTTGGGGCCATGGATTGCAACCCAAATATTAGCTCTAGCTAAAGAAACTCTTGGACAGCTTGAGAGGTTTATTCAGTGACGGAATTAGCGCTGCCGGCAAATGTTATGCTGGTTTATTTACTTGTTTTCATACGTTATGTAGCCCTAATTGAATCATGTTCACTGTTTAGCGCGATTTATGCTCCTCCGGCTTTTCGCTTCTTTTTTTGTGCAATTTTATCAATGGCTTCAGTAAACGCTTCAGATATAACTATTCCCATAGTATTATTTGAGAACTGGACGTCAATAGTTGTTTTAGCAGTAAGAGAATTTGTCGTTGGCGCACTCTTGGGATTATTGGCTTGTCTTCCGCTTACAGCTTTACATATTGCAGGTAATCAGACGGGAACGGTTATGGGGCTTGCTATGGCTAGCGTGATGGACCCTTTGTCGCATGCGCAGGTATCAGTTATTGGACAGTTGCATATTTTCCTAGGGTTTTGGTTTTACTTTTATTGGAATGGTCACCTTTTGATTATCCAGTCCGTCATCGAAAGTCTCAAGTTAATTCCTCCCGCTGGAGGACTTTCTTTTTTTGCTGCGAATGATATGTCACTTGGCGCATGGCTTGAGGAAGCTTTTAAATTAGCGCTCCGTATGGTAATTCCATTTTATTGTTCTATTCTTTTGGCTGATGTTGGCTTAGGATTTTTAGCGCGTACAGTGCCTCAAATGAATATATTTGTGTTGGGATTACCTCTAAAAATCGGTCTTGGATTTTTCGTACTTTTTATGGTATTACCATTAATCGTCGATGTTCTTTACGAAAACATGGAACGGTATATTGAATTTGCGTTAAAAAGTATTACTGCTCTAAGAATTTAAGAAATGAGACACTTTAATCTACAGCTTTTCGGTGAGGAAAAAACAGAGGCGGCAACTCCCCGAAGAAGGGAAAAAGCAAGGGAAGAAGGGCAGGTTTGCCAAAGTAAAGACTTAAATGCCGTTGTTGAAATATTAGTCGGGCTGATTGTAATAGCGTTTTACGCGAATTACGCTATCGGCAGACTTGTATTATGGATTCAGGAAATAATTTCTTATATTGGCAGCGGTCCTTTACATAGCGAGAGATGGCTGCTCTGGCCTGCAGGCACTGCTGTGTGGAGATATTTTGCTTCTTGGATGCCCATTGGAGTCATTGCAGTAATTGCTTCAGTTGCTGTAATAATTAGACAAGTCGGATGGAAAATAACATTTAAGCCTTTTGAATTAAAATTGGATAGGCTAAATCCGATAAAAGGATTAAAGAAGATAATATCGTTGCGTTCATTAGTTGAGCTTGTTAAGGGACTATTGAAAGCTTCGATTTTTGCGTGGATTATTTACATTGCAATTAAAGATAAACTTTCAGAAGCTGTGAACTCTGTAAAAATTCCTTTTGAGTCAGGAATTCAATTACTTGGAGACCAGCTTTGGCAGCTTTCCATAAGGCTGGCATTATGGTTGTTAATAGTAGCAATTGCGGACTATGCTTATCAGAAATGGGATTTTGAAAAAAAGCTTAAAATGAGTAAGCATGAGATAAAAGAGGAGCATAAACAAACTGAAGGAGATCCTCAAATAAAGAATAAAATAAGGCAACGTCAGCGTGAGATGGCAAAAAGACGCATGATGGCTTCTGTTCCCAAATCTGACGTAGTTATAACTAACCCTACAACTTTAGCTATTGCTTTACATTATGATAGAAAACTAATGCAGGCGCCCGTTGTATTAGCAAAAGGAAAAGGTTTGATAGCGCGCAAAATCAAAGAAATAGCAATAGAGCACGGTATTCCTGTTTTAGAGAGAAAACCGCTTGTTTGGGCAATATACGAAAGCGTTGAAATTGGAGATGAAATCCCCGCCGAGTTTTATAAAGCAATTGCGGAAGTGCTGGCATTTGTTTATAGGCTAAAGAAAAGCCAATAAGTAATTTTTTTTAGGAAAGGAGGAACTGGAACGTGCCGGAGTCACAATTAAGGAGAATAATGAAATTTTCTGATGTGGGTGTAGCATTACTTATAATCCTCATCGTGATGATGATGGTAATTCCTTTTCCTGCATGGCTTATTGATATATTACTGGCAACAAATATCTCCATTGGCGTTGTAGTTTTGTTAGTTACTTTTTATGTTAAAAGAGCATTAGAGCTATCGGTCTTTCCAACTTTGTTGTTAATTGTAACTCTGTTTCGAATAGCTCTAAGCGTATCTACCACAAGATTGATTTTGCTTGAGGGATACGCGGGGGAAATTATTACCGCATTTGGAAATTTTGTTGTCGGAGGCAACTATGTTGTTGGTGGTGTAATATTTCTCATACTCGTAATAATACAGCTTATCGTCATTACTAAAGGAGCTGAGAGAGTGGCCGAAGTCGCCGCCAGATTTACTCTTGACGCTATGCCAGGCAAACAGATGGCTATTGACGCCGACTTAAATTCCGGCCTGATTGACGAGACTGAAGCTAAAACAAGAAGAAAAGATATACAGAGAGAAGCGGATTTTTACGGAGCAATGGACGGCGCGTCAAAGTTCGTCAAGGGAGACGCTATAGCAAACCTGTTAATAATAATTATTGATATTCTTGGAGGCTTATTGATAGGAGTTTTTCAGCGCGGAATGCCGATTGAAAGAGCAGCGGCCTTGTACAGCCTATTAACAATAGGGGATGGATTAGTATCTCAAATACCTGCACTGCTGTTTTCAACAGCGACCGGAATAATTGTATCGCGCGCTGCAGCCGACTCCGACCTTGGAAGAGATATTTTCGGCGCGTTCACACGATATCCAAGACCCTTGTATATTGCGTCCGGTTTGCTTGTTGCATTGGCATTAATACCCGGCCTTCCTACAATTCCTTTTACTGTATTAGGAGTTTTACTTGGAGTTCTTGGCTACATAGTTGTCAGAGAAGGGCATATTCAAGAAGCTGGAACAACTGATAAATCACAAAAGGGCGATCTTTCAAAAAATATTAATAATATTGGAACCCCGGGAGGTTCTGCTGCTTCGCAATCTCCCATGCCTGGAACGCCGACTTCTCCTGAAGATGTCATGCGCCTTCTTACTGTCGACCCGATGGAAGCGGAAATAGGGTATGCAATAATCCCGCTTGTTGACCCAAGTCAAGGAGGAGATATGTTAGAGAGAATAGGCACCATCAGAAAACAGATGGCTATAGACCTTGGGTTAATTGTTCCCCCGATAAGAATTAGGGATAACATTCAAATTAAGCCTACAGAATACATTATCAGAATAAAAGGCGCCGAGGCAGGGAGCGGAGAATTGCTTCCTGATCATTATCTGGCTATGAATACCGGCGCCGCAGAGGAAGAAATAGTCGGGATTCCGACAAAAGAACCGGCGTTTGGTCTACCGGCAGTTTGGATATCTCCGGATTTAAGGGATAAAGCGGAGACAATAGGATACACAGTTGTAGACGCTCCCTCCGTAATGGCAACTCATTTATCTGAAATTATTAAGCGTAACGGAGCTGACCTCCTTACCCGACAGGAAGTACAAAAACTTACAGATATGGTAAAGGAGAATTCTTCCGCTGTTGTCGAGGATTTATTAGCCACATTATCACTGGGTGAGATACAAAAAGTTTTACAAAATCTTATTAAAGAGCGTGTGCCAATCAGGGATTTAGTGACTATTTTTGAGACGTTGGCAGACTTTGGAAAGATATCCCGCAATGCTGATTTTCTAACTGAACGTGTACGTGAATCGTTGACGCGTATCATAACTCTAAAGATTCAGGATGATGATGGATCTGTTACAGTTGCTACATTATCTCCAACATGGGAAAAGAAAATTTCAGAATCTATCGACGGAGATTTGGCGCGGGGATGGCAACTTAATATGGACCCGCGAGATATGCAGGAGTTGATAAAATCGGTCATAAAATCTTGTGATAATATGTCCGTAAAGGGATTAATTCCAATATTACTTGTACATCCGAATGTTAGATTAATTGTCAGAAGATTAATTGAAGGGTCAATCCCAAATATTTTTGTGGTATCCTATAACGAAATATCAAGCGGAGCTCAAATCAAAACTGTGGGAATGGTTGAATAATGAGAATCGTAAATAAAATTACTTTTGAAGCCAAAGATGATGCCGAAGCGTTACGCCTTGCAGGTGAAAAGCTGGGAAAAGACGCTGTCGTATTATCATCGCGCCCTGTAAGAACGGGCGGTTTTTTAGGCTTATTTAAAAAAAGCGTGTTGCTTGTGTCGGCTGGAATTTTTGAAAATGATTCAAAGGACGCGGGCAGAGAAAAAAGCGATGCCGGAGATTCTGCTGTTGAGCGAAGAGAGCGCCTGGCAGCGTTCCAGAAACTTTTGGAACTTCGCCACGCTTCAGAAATGAACACTCCGCTAATTACTAACACTCAAAATAATGCTCACGCTAATACAAATAGCAACTATTCTCTTCTTACACCGAGTATAAGTTTGGTGAAAGATACTTATCAACCTTCAGATAACGCTGTATACAAGCCAAATAAAACTAATGCGGCTAATACAAACGCTTCGTTTCAAGAGATAAGGGGAGAGGTCAATTCACTTGCGGAAAAGTTTAACAGCATAGTAAGAAAACTAAATGAGAATTCATTTACCCTTGAACCCGATGATTCTCCTGAATTTTCGGAAGAAATATATGAGAATATTTATAGGACTTTAATAAATAACGAAATGAGTTCAGCTAATGCTAAAAAATTCATTAATGAATACTTGAATTCAAAGCACGATGAAACTTTTTCTGACTGGCTTGCTCAAAAGCTAAACGTTGCTTCGACCGACCCGATAATGGCTGTAGGGGGCAGGAGAATAGCTTTTATTGGCCCTACCGGAGTTGGTAAAACAACTACAATAGCAAAATTAGCTACAATATTTTCCCTTTGGGAGCATAAAAAAGTACTGTTACTAACCAGCGATACCTTTAGAATAGCTGCTGTTGAACAACTAAAGACTTATGCAAAAATTCTCGGCATTCCAACAGAAGTGATTTTTGATCCGGATGGAATAAATGAAATTTTAGAAAATCATGAAAATACAGACATTATACTTTTAGACACAGCGGGAAGGAATCAAAAGGATGGCCGCCATATTGAAGCTTTCAGCTCTTTGTTTAATGCTTTTAAACCGGATGCGGTTCATTTAGTATTAGCGGCAAACATGAAGTATAAGGACATGCTTGATATTGTTGATAAAGTTTCACCTCTTGACGTATCCCATCTGGTTTTTACGAAACTTGACGAAACTACGAGCTATGGAGCAATTTTCGATGTTGCCGATAAATTTGGTAAGCCCTTATCATTTTTCACTGCGGGACAGAATGTTCCAAACGATATAGAAGTAGCTTCCGGAGAATATCTATGCAAAATGGTTTTTGAAGCAAAAGAGGTGTAACTTTCATGAAAAAGCAAGAGTTTTTCAGTTTCTTAGGTAAATCTATTGGGAGTAAAGTTGACATCATAAATAAGTCCGGTATAAATAAAGGTATCTATCCTTCCAGCCTATTGGACGTGAAAAATGGAATAATTGGAGTTGCTCAACCGATGTACAAGGGTACATGGGTGCAAATGACGGGTATGGAATTAGTTATAAACGTAAAAAGCAGCGAATACTTAGTGGAGGCGCCGGTTATTTCACGGGGGACTACTTTTGAGGGACAATTACCTATTTTGTGGATTGAAATTACAGGAGACGCTAATAAAGTTCAGCGCAGGAGTTACGTCAGAATCCCCTGTTTGATTGGAGCAAGCTGTTGTTTTCTTGAAATTTATTCTGATATTTACGAAGAAACGCAGGGAATGAATATTTCAAAAGAATGGGTTCCAATAGCTATTAATAATATAAGCCTAGGTGGAATATCTGCAAAAATTAAACAGGGGTTTGAAGCTAATTATTGCCTTAAAGGCAGATATCTATTAGCAATAGACCTCGGAGGAGGCTTAATGTTTTTAAATTTACTTTTACGAAATATTTCCATTGATAATGTCGATAATAATCCTAACGGAGCTTTTGCATTTGGCGGCTTGTCTGTTTTTCAGGAAAGAGCAATAGGTAATTTTGTTCGTCGGCAGGAATTATCAAGGAAGCATAACAATGGATAAATTATACGACAAAAAAATAGGAGTTCTTGTTGTTGATGACTCCGCGCTTATGAGAAAAATGATATCGGATATTCTTAATTCCGACCCTCGTATTAATGTTATTGGCACTGCTCATGACGGAGTTGAATGTCTTGAAAAAACTCGCGCCTTAGCGCCTGACGTTATTACTTTGGATGTTGAGATGCCTCGTAAAAACGGAATCGAGACTTTGGGAGAAATTATGAAGACATGTCCAACAGCTGTAATAATGCTGAGTAGTCTCACGCAAAAAAGCGCGGAGATAACTGTAAAAGCTTTTGCGCTTGGCTGTGTTGATTGCGTTGGGAAACCGTCCGGTCATATTTCTTTGAATATATCGGAAATAGGGAAAGAAATTATTGAAAAAGTTGTCGTTGCAAGTACTGCCAATATAAAGCGCGCAACTAAAGTCAGTTCTGAGTTTTCAAATGTAACGCCAGCTATATTGAAACCTGATTTCAAAAATAAGAAAAAGGAAATATTAGTAATTGGCGCTTCAACCGGAGGACCGATGGCTATTCAGCAAGTTCTCTCAAGAATCCCTGCTAATTTCCCAGTACCAATAGCTATAGTTCAGCATATGCCTCTAAATTTTACAGCTTCTTTTGCAAAGAGATTGGATTCTGTATCACAACTAAATATCATTGAGGGTTACGAGGGATTGGAACTTAACAGCGGAATGGCTGTTATTGCTCCCAGCGGGAAACATATGTTAGTGAAAAGAAAGAAAGAAGGTATTTTCTGTAATTTATCCGATGCTCCTTCTGTGCTTTCTGTGAAACCCGCTGCTAACATATTATTTTTAAGTGCGGCTGATGAATTTGGCGGAGCAGTTGTAGGAGTTATCCTTACTGGTATGGGAAGAGATGGAGCAGATGGAGCAGTAGCGCTTAATAAAAAAGGAGCTCATATTATTGCTGAATCTCATGAAACATGCATTATCTACGGTATGCCAAGGGCAGTAATTGAAGCCGGAGTTGTGGATCAGGTTCTTCCGCTCCCAGATATAGCTGGAGCTATGATTAAAAGTGTAGGCGGCACTTATAATCTCTAACAAAAATTGGAGATGATGAAAAGATGAGTAGTATTGATACGACGCAATATCTCAGCGCATTTCTTGATGAAGCTTCCGACAACTTGAAGGGATTGGATGATTTAACGCTTGAACTTGAGAAAGACCCTGCTAATATGTCAGTTATTAATGAAATATTCCGTACGTCGCATACACTAAAGGGCATGTCTGCAACTATGGGATATCAGAACATGGCTTCTTTGACTCATGCTCTTGAAGACAGATTGGAAGCGGCTAGAAGCGGGAGACATCACCTTAACGAGAATGATGTCGACATGATTTTACGGTGTTTGGATATAATGCAGTCAATGGTCGATGCTATTCGCTCAGGTGAAACTGACAGTAAAATTAACGTTTCAGAGTTGGTAAAGTCTCTTCGATCATTTGACGAGGCTGAGCCTCAGGCTCAAAATCAGGAAAATAAAAACAATGGCAAAAAGGAACTAAAAAAAGATGATATTTCCCTATCGGCGGATCAGTATGAGAAGTTTATTGATGAAGCTGTTCATTCTAATTCAAAAGCCTTTTCAGTATACATTGAGCTTAGTGAAACATGTTTGCTTAAATCTGCCCGCGCATACATAATTATCAACCGTCTTGAAGAAATAGGAACAATTTTTAAAACTGAGCCAAGTATTGATTCTGTTGAGAATGATGAATTTGATAACAAGTTCCGTGTATTTTTAGTATCTAAGGTTGCTCAACAGGAAGAAATAAATGATATGTTACAAAAAATCAGTGAAATAAAGTCCGTTAATGTGGAAGAATTCGATACTTCTTCTGCAGCAAGCGATAATGCCAATATAGAATCAAGTACGGTTAGCGTTAAAAGTGTTGAATCTAAAGACAATCCTACTATTGCTCAATCGTCAAATGCTGATCCTGTCGCAAAGCAATCCGCTCAGGTTAAGTCAAATGCAAAGAAAAGCGGAAGTCAAACAGTTCGAGTAGATATAGGACGGCTTGATAAGCTTATGAACTTAGTTGGCGAACTTGTTATAGGTCGTGCTCGCATTGAAAGATTAGTTCAAGAAGCGCACCTTCGTGAGTTTGATGATCCGCTGTCCCAGCTGGGAAGGATATCGAGCGATATTCAAGAATTGGTAACAAAACTAAGGATGGTGCCTGTTTCCTTTATTTTTGACAGATTTCCAAGGCTTATTCGGGATATTTCAAAAAGCCTTGGCAAAGAAGTTCAATTAGTATTGGAAGGCCAGGAAACAGAACTTGATAGGACTGTCATTGATGAAATTGGTGATCCTATGGTTCATCTTATAAGAAATTCGCTTGATCACGGGATCGAAGAACCATCTGAAAGGATTGCTGCTGGGAAACCTGAGATAGGGACTCTTAAGATATCTGCCTATCAGGAAGGCAGCGGCGTCATTATTGAGGTACAAGACGACGGTAAAGGTATAGATGTCGAAAAAGTTAAGAAAAAAGCCGTCGAAAAGGGTATAATCACACTAGAAGAATCTCAGACCATTTCTGACGAAGAAGCGGTTAAAATTATATTTCTTCCTGGTTTCAGCCTGGCCTCGCAGATTACAGATTTATCCGGTCGCGGAGTCGGCATGGATGCTGTCAAAACGAAAGTGGAAGCTCTCGGAGGCCAATTCGATGTGTCTTCAAAAATAGGAGTGGGAACAAGGGTTTTTGTGCGCCTTCCTCTCACTCTTGCTATTGTTCTAGCATTGCTTGTTAAAGTTGGACCTGAGATTTACGCAATGCCGCTTGAAAACGTTGAAGAAACAATATTAGTAAAGAAAGAGAACACGCGAACTCTAAATGGAGCTCCTGCAACTCTTCTTAGAGGAGAAGTTCTTCCTTTATGGGGCCTTGCTTCATCTCTTGGCACTCCAAGAGATTCCATTGATAGAGACGAGTATCCTGTCGTTGTTGTTAAAGCAGGAAGAAACAGAATTGGGTATATAGTTGATGAATTAATAGGGCAACAGGAAATAGTAATAAAATCGCTTGGAAGATTTCTCTTAAAAATAAAGGGAATTGCAGGAGCAACAATTCTGGGGGATGGTAACGTTGCTTTAATTCTTGACATGTCGTCCCTCTCTTTCGGTAAATAACCCAACGGGGTGTATTTAATTGGCTGAAATTCAATTACTGACAGGCATTCAGCTTGATGCAATAAAAGAAATCGGCAACATTGGAACGGGTAACGCTGCTACGGCTCTATCTAAGCTCCTAGGCAGAGTTGTGGAGATGGATGTTCCGAAAGTTGAAATGGTTTCGATTTATGAGCTATCTGAATATTACGGATCGCCAACTACGCCTGTTGCGTCGGTATTTGTACATTCAGAGGGAAAGTTTTCATGTAGCGTAGTATTCATTGATTCTGAAGAGGGCGCTAATGAAATGATTAAAATGTGGCTCAGAGTTTATTTTGGTGATTTTTCTGCTGAAGAGCTTCCAGTCGAAATGATGAATAGTGGTTTAGCTGAGCTTGGAAATGTTATTATTGGCTCATTTCTGGGTGCAATTAATTCGTTAATTGGAACCACATTTCTGATATCAGTACCTGGCGTTGCTCATGATATGTTAGGCTCAATCCTGGATGTTGTCGCTTCAATCTTTGGAGTTATGGGAGAATATGCTCTTGTAGTCAGCACAACTCTGCGAATAAGCGGTGCAAAAAACGTTAATATGGACGGGAATATAATTTTATTACCTGATCCTGACGCTTTAGAGCTCCTTCTTGGAAAGCTGCAGGTGCTCTGAGCTATGGAAAACTCATATCATGTAGGAATGGCAGATGCTGTAGCAGTTAGTACTCCTGCAAAATTAATAACTTTAGGATTAGGGTCATGTATTGGACTGGTAATTTACGATGAAATTGCTAAAATAGCGGCAATGGCTCATATTATGCTACCTGACAGCAGAGGCGGAAAAGAACATGAAAAGCCTGGAAAATTTGCTGACCTTGCAGTTCCGTATTTATTGGAGGAACTTTCAAAAAAGCATGCCCAGAAAGAAAGGCTAAAGGCCAAATTTGCAGGCGGCGCGCAGATGTTCGGTAATATAACGGGCGGCGGGACAGAATTTCTTGCTGTTGGATCCAGAAATGTAACTGAAACTGTAGCTTTTCTAAATAAATTTAAAATTAAAATAATAGCCTCCGATACAGGAGGAAATAAGGGACGCACTGTAGAATTTAATACGGAAACCTGGATGCTTAGCGTTAAAGTATTGGGTAAAGGAATTACTATGATTTAACTTTCCTGAGCATACGCTGCCATTTCTATTGCGGCTGGTTCCGAATAAGACAGAAGTTATCATGTACCGCTAAAGGCGGATTAATTTTCTCCATTTCGCAGGAATTCGAATGGAGAAGATGAATATTTTACTGATGCGTTATAAATGGAGGTAGTTCCCGATTGGAACGCAAATCTTCGGACTCTCGGCTTTGGGATGAATATTTAGCCTCTCCCACTGAATTTAATAAAGAAAGAATCGTCAGGCGCTATCTTCCTCTTGTTAAATATGTTGTAGGGAGAATGATAGTATCTCCTCCGTCTGGCCTTGATTATGAAGATCTATTGAGTTTTGGAGTTTTTGGCCTGTTGGATGCAGTAAATAGATTTGATATTTCAAAAGGATTTTCTTTTCAAACATTTGCTGTTCCAAGAATAAGAGGCTCAATACTTGATGAACTCCGGAAATATGATTGGATATCAAGGACAGGAAGAGAAAAACTACAAAAACTAAATAGAGCTATTGATAAAGTACTTCAGGAAAAAGGTACGTTGCATGATAAATACTTAATTGAAGAAATGGGAGTTGACGAAAAAAGTTATCGCGAAACTCTTGAATTGGCTAGCCGTACATATTTTGTTTCGCTTGATGATATGATTGCTTTTGAAGATGGGGAAGTCCCTCTAGAGGAGGCTTTGCCACATGAAGGCGAGTCAATTCAGGATATTTTGGAGAATGAAGATGAGATAAAAAGAGTTTCTTCGTCGCTTAATAAGTTACCAGAGCGGGAAATGCAAGTGCTGTCGCTATATTATTATGAAGGATTGACACTGAAAGAAATAGGTAATGTACTTGGAGTAAGTGAATCTCGCGTGTCACAGATACATGGAAAAGCGCTTTCTTCAATGAAAAGGATGCTTCATTAAAAGAGGGGATATGCTTTGAAACAGGATTTAGTTAAATTAGAAGCCCGTAATGACGGAGTTTATATGACATTACCTGAAGGAAAAGAATGTCCTTCTCTTCCAATATTGCTGCAATTTCTTGAGAACAACGGCATATTGAAATATAACGACAAATCAGTGGAGTCCTTTGTAAGATTAAAAGGCAAAGAAACTACAAAAATAGCCGAAAGAAACCCGGAATATGAAAAAGATGCCGATATTAATGTGTCTATATCCAAAGATAATATGGAAGCTTGCATAAATATATCGCCTCCTTTTTTTGAAAAACCATGGCCTACAATTGAACAAATCTTAAGCTTACTTTCCGAAAAAAATGTAGCCTATGGAATAGATAATAATACAATTGCAGATATGATTGAAGATCATATCTGTAATCATTCTGTAATTGTTGCAAAAGGCTTGCACCCGGTAACCGGCAAGGATGGATGGATGGAGATTAAAATTGACTTAGCATCCAGCAGTGACAAAACAGATGAAACAGAAAGAATTGATTACAGAGAGCGCGGATTAATTGTTAATGTTTCGAAAGACGATGTAATCGCAATACAATTCCCTCCTACTGATGGAACTGACGGTATGAATGTATTAAATGTCCCAATTAAGGCAAACCCGGGGAAACATGCTCCTTTTCCAAACGGAAACGGAACTGTGCTTTCTGAAGACGGTACGACGTTATTAGCTGAAACTGACGGATGTTTAAAAAGAATTGACGGTAAATTTACTGTTTCTCCGGAATTAAATGTCGCAGGAGATGTAGATTTTCATGTTGGAAATATAGATTTTATTGGCGCAGTCAAAATACGAGGCGCCGTTAAAGATGGGTTTCAAGTTGTAGCAGGCGGAGATATTGAGATTTTAGAAGTGGTTGAAGGCGCCAATGTTAATAGCAAAGGAGATATACTGATTAAGGGTGGAATTCGTGGTATGAATAAAGCCACTATTTCAGCCGCTGGTAAAGTAGAGGTTAATTTTGTAGATCAAGCGGTAATAAACGCAGGAACAGATATCATAGTACGAGATACTATTCTGCACAGCGATATCTCTGCAGGGGGTTCAGTTTTTGTAACCGGGGGAGGAAAATCTCAGATAGCAGGAGGAAAAACTCAAGCCACAATTGAAGTTTCATGTTCGACTTTGGGATCTGAGATGGGAACTAAAACTGAAGTAATTGTTGGTTTTTCTCCAACGCATACTCTTCGCAGAAAAGAATTAGCCGCGTCGCTTTTGACGTATCAGGAAAATATAGAAAAAATTGATGCAAACTTATCTTTTTTAAAGAAACTTGAATCTGAACATTCTCTTGATGATTCAAAAAGAGCTTTAATGATATCTATTACAAAAACCAAATTCCAATTGCAATCGCAAATGAAGAATGCGGCAAATGAAATAGAGAAAATTGACCAAATGATTGAAATTACTAGATCACAAGGGATAGTTAGAGTTAAAAACATTTGTTATGCTGGCGTTTCAATTACAATACGCGGATTTACATATTTGGTTAGAGAACCTTTTAAATTTTGTTCTTTTGTGTACGATGCGGGAGAGATAAAATTACGTTCATACGATTATCGTTAAATTTATGTACGACAAGGAGGATTTTTCATGGTTATTGTGCCTCTTGGCCTGCAGTCTGGCAATTATGGAGTTGAACTTCTTGCCCAGACGTCAAGAAGTTCGTTGATTCAATCTCAACAGACTGCCCAAATGAGCGAGATCCTCAAGGATAATCAAAGAAAAGCACAGGAAATACAGCCTGGCGAAGAGATTCTGTCCACCGAAAGAATTCATCGCAAAACTGATGACGAACAACAAGAACACAGGGGGCGCGATCAGGAGGAGAATAAGCGCAAAACGGCTCAACAGGATGAAGAAGTACAAAAAACAACACTTAGCGCCATTCAGAAAAATGGCAGGTATGATTTTTATATATAGTTGTTAATAAAGGAATGTATAGCATATGGGGATTGCAGATAATAGTTGCTTAGCTTATATTATTGTTGAAGCAGAAGAAGGTTTATTTCGTGGAGCTGTTCTTGCGTCAGATCTACGGGGAATACCCGTTGATTTTAGATACACTGAACCTATTCGCCCCACTAAACTTGAAAAAATACTATATGGGCAAGCTCTAGAAGTATATATAAAAGAAGAACTTATTCTCGAAAGCCTTATTGGAGCGATGGAAGTCAAGCCGGTGTTATGGATCTGCAAAGAACAAAACTTGTTAATGCCGTTGCGAGTTTTCGCAAAAAGCAAGGTTATAATGTTGATGAACAGTAATCATCATCCGCTTGATTCAGCAGGAGATTACGAATCAACAGGAGAAGCTGGCGTTTATCTCGTACAAGCAGATTCGGTAAGCGCTCCTCTAAAGGTAATGTTTTATTCAAACGCTACGGAGAATGATATTAAATCAGTGGTGAGCCTGCTCGTTAATGCCTCACAAACTATGGAATTAACGGAACCTTTCGGCAGAATGCAGAAAGCGTTGAATTCTATATCTGGAGAGACGCTCAGCGATGGTAAATAGGGAAGATATTCGTAAGTATTTCTCTCGCTATTTTTTGGGGCGTATCCCGGTGCATTCTGTTCGTTTTGATGACCGCGAGGTTAGTATTAATAAATTGTGCAGGAATATTGAAGTACATGGAAAAACAGTGAAAGCACGAATCATTTCCCCATTAAAATTTACTTGCGGAAAATTAGCCTGCGTAACCAGCGGGATAACGATGAAAAAAATGAATGCAAAAGTATTAGGGGATAGAATTAAAAAATATGTTTCAGGAGAAATAAAAACAAAAAAAGTCTCGTTAAGAATTGCAGTAAAGCTGCATAGATGGCGCAAAGAGTTTTCATTGTTGCCGCAAGAAAGGCGAAACCGATTATCATTTATTCCAAAGAATGAAAGAATTAATAATATTAATGAATTTAATTTAGCCTACTTTCAGCCTATAATACATGATATTGTAATGAAGTTAGTTTTAAATAAGCAAAACGGATCTTTACTTGTTTGGTACAATTCAATAAATAGGAATTATAATCCTAAAGGTCTTTATATGTATAAGCGTATAGGCGATAAAGATATTGATTGGCGTTGGGTTGAAACTAGGAATTAATTTTTCATTACGGGGGGTTTATGGAGTACATGGTTGAAGAGAAGAAGGTTGAGTCCTCTTCAGTTCATATTGGAGACGTAGTTGACTGTGTTGTGGAACAAATAATGCCGTATGGAGTATTTGTTCGCGTTTTTTCGACCAAGCAGAGAGGAATGATTCACATATCTGAACTTTCGGCAAATTTTGTTAAGAAAGTCGAAGACGTACTCTCTGCCGGTCAGGAGATCAAAGCGTCTGTAATAAAAATTGATGAAAAAGGGCGCATTGATTTATCAATAAAAAAATTGGAGGAAAAAAATACTGTTGCACAACAATTAGTTATAGTGAAGGAAGATAAAGATTCTTTTGAAAAGCGTCTATCAAATTTCTTAAAAAATAGTGAATCAAAAATTGCAGATTTAAACATAAAACTCAATAATCCTAAAGGTAGTAAACGTCGCTCAGGCGGTGTTAGACAAAAATAGTGAAGTTGTGTTTGGATGTGGAATAAACCGCTCAGTTATTTTATTATCACAAACAGAGACGCTGATATTATTTTTCAGCAGATGAAAGGAAGAAAATTTAATAAAGAGCTGCTTCTGGGGGTTGCTTCGCGCTGTATGTGTGGAAAACCTCAAGTAATTTTATGTAAATCTTTGCTAAATGGCATACCTTTCCCTAACAATTTTTGGATGACCTGCCCGATTCTTGTCAGAACTGCAGGGCAAATTGAGTCGTTTGGAGGAGTGAAGGAACTTGAATCATATATAGAGGAGAATTCAAAAGATAAATGGAAAACATATAATAGGTTACACACAAAAATCCGTGTTAACCTTGCTGATAAAAACGAATTAAGTGCTTTGAAACAAAACAATTACGCTCAATATATTAAATTTTGTGACGAAAATATAGGTATGGGCGGAATTAGAATCAATAAAGAGATTAAGGTTAAATGTTTGCATTTACAGATAGCATCTTTTCTTTCACTGGGATTTCACCCTGGTCAAGATTGGCTAAAAGATAAAATCGCGTCATTCCACTTGAATAACTTATAATGCTTTTATCCTGATAATTTAAGGAGTAAAACTATGGAAATCAAGGACCTTTCCGAATTATTAGAGACACAGTTGAATAGCGGTAATGTAGACAAACAGAGTTTGCCAAACAAAAATAATTTCCCGAAGGCTGGTGATTTTCCATTGGAAAACATAGCTAAAGTCCCGGGAGCGAGAAAACTATCTGAAGTTCTGTTTGTTCAAGGATTGTCAGATGCGCATATTTATATTCCAAGAAGGATTATTCCAGTTTTAAAAAATTGCCAAATTGGCGTTCCCGTATGCAGAACCACTATGAATGGCGTTATAAACCCGCCATTCATAGTGGAAATAGATAAAGACATAAAAGAAGGATCAATGTTTCTCTCAAATAACGACGGCAGTTTAGTAAGACGAATGAGAGTTACAAGAAGTTACTCCATGGATAAAATGTTAGAGCATATTTTTATTAGAATACTTCCGATAAGAGCAATGCCTCCAAATTTAACCGGAGCTGGCACATTCTTTAAACTTTTTGGAGAGAAGCCAATGTTTGAAGGGCTCATATTAATTTCAGGAAGGACATCAAGCGGAAAGAGTTCTCTTCTTGCTTCAATATTACAGGAGTACATAAACAAATATCCCGTACACGTTTTAACGATTGAAGACCCTATTGAATATACTTTATATGAGGGCGTTGGTTATGCAACGCAAAAAGAAATAGGTTCAGACATACCTGATTATCCTACTGCTCTAAGGTTAGCCATGAGAGAAACTCCTAATATAATTTTAGTTGGAGAAATAAGAGATCATGAAACAGCTTTATCCGTTCTAAACGCTGCTGAAACCGGACATCTGGTATTTGGGACAATACACGCTCAGGAGGCTTCCGGAATAGCGGAACGTATGTTAGGATTAACCAATAATGTAAGCGCAACTAATCAGAGAATTGCACAAACATTAAAGGTCTGTATAAACGTATCAAATTCGTCAGGTTACTATACTTACAATTTTACAAAAATGACTGACGCACTTCGAAATCTTGTAATGGAAGGATCGCTTCTACATTGGAAAAACTATGCTAAAGAAGAAGAAATAAAGATCTATAATACCGGTCATTCAAGAATTTAGTAGAGTTTAATAATGGGAGAGCATGTATGTCGAAAGGTAATTTGAATAAAGGCGCCACAGGATTATTATTTGAAGATTCCAACGTTTCGCGAAACGAATGTTTTATTGGTTATTTTGATGGAGCTTCGCGCGGAAATCCAGGTTTTGCAGGAGCAGGCGCCTGGATTTCTGATGAAAAAAATAATGCTGTTTGGGAAAACTCAGTTGAATTAGGGGTGAAAACAAATAACGAAGCTGAGTATCATGCGTTAATAAATCTATTGAGCGAGTTCTATAAGCGCGGGATAGTAACTGCTGAAATTCGCGGAGACAGTAAGCTTGTAATCGAACAAATGAGCGGCAGGTGGCGAGTTAAGGAACCGCGTCTCATTGAATTATGTAAACAAGCAAAGTTGTTATCAAGTAAAATGTCTTTGAAATATGAATGGATCCCAAGAGAACAGAATTCTCACGCCGACTATTTATCCAACATAGCAATTGATGATAATATTAAACATTTCTAAATATATAGAAACATGAGAAATCTTGTTGCTTTATATTAAATCAATAATTTTATTTATTGTCCATGATAAAATTACATAAATTCGGAGAATTAGGGGGAGTTTTTGATGGAAAAAATTTTAATAATTGATAATAATCCTCTTGATATGAGAATATTGAGAGATATACTCAAGGACGGGTATGAAGTCATAACATCTCTTGAGCCTGAAGATGGAATAAGCAAAGCTATGTTGCATAAGCCTGAAGCTATATTGCTGGATAGCTCTATGCCAAAGGTTAATGGAAAAGAAGTTCTATTTGTTATTAAGAACACTTACGATTTAAAAAACATTCCAATAATACTTACGATATCTCAAATTGATCCTGATACGGAAAATAAATGGCTTTCTTATGGAATAGCCGACTATCTTACTAAGCCTTTTTCTCCAGGAATAGCGAAGGCGAGAGTTAGAACGCATATTGACCTGTTCTCACTAAATAAGACTGTTGAAAAACTAATGCTTACGGATAGACTGACCCGCCTGCCCAACAGAATTAGTTATAACGAAAAAATTAAATCAGAATGGGCGCGCGCAATCAGAGAAAAGACTCCAATCTCTTTAGCGTTTATTGATATTGATAATTTCACGGCTTACAATGATCATTACGGCAATTTAAAGGGAGACGATGTTCTTAGGCTTGTTGCCTCAGAAATCAACTATATTATGTCGCGTAAAACTGACTTTATCGGAAGGTATAGCGCGGAAAAAATTGCTATAATTTTGCCAAGCACCACAAAGAAGGGAGCTAAAGTAGTAGCTGAGCGAGCAAAGAGCGCTGTCCAGAGTTTAAAAATTCCTCATGAATATTCTAGCGCGGCGGACATTGTTTCTATAAGCATAGGCGGCGTCACCGAAACGCCGGATAACGGAGATGAATTCCATGATTTTGAAGAAATTGCCGACAAAATGCTATACGAAGCAAAGGCTTTTGGCAGAAATACGATTGTATGGAATGAAGACTAGTAAAACAGGGATTAGGGATTAGGGATTAGAAAAGGCAAAAGCAAAAAGGCTTTGGGTTGTCAAAGGTAGCTTTGTTGGGGCGGCATTATGCCGCCCGCTTTTTTGAAACTACAATGTTTAACTAACTTGTTTCGTCCATATTCGCCTTATTTTAGGCGTATTACGAACGGAATGAATAAAAGAGCAAAAAGCGACAATCCGGCGTTGCAACCAAAGTCATCCTTGACAATCTCGTATTCTACGAGGTTTTCGGCTTTCTCTCCGCAGAATGGGCAATTAACCGCTGTAGTGAGTATTATATTACCGCATATTTCGCAACGGTAAATTTTTGCATACTTCACTTTATCAAAACTATCAAAGTTCTTGAGCAGATCTGCATATATACCTGCATGAACCTCTTCCGCCCGTCTTGCTAAATTAAATATCCTACGAGCGTCTGTCGCGCCTTCAGCCTCAGCGGCAGCGATAAAGCCGGGATACATAACCGTATATTCGTATGTTTCACCATTTACAGCCTCTTGTAAATTCTGTTTGGTCGTTCCGGTTGTTGCAGCGCCAGAAGTTGGTTTTACAGCCGCAGGATTCAGGACTTTCAAAATCTCAAACTCATCCATCGCATGTTTTAGCTCTGCGTCGGAGATAGCCCTGAAAATTCTAGCTATCTCTTTGCGATGTTCTTTTTCAGCTACCTTTGCAAATTCAAGATAATTTGTGTTAGCCTGTGTCTCTCCCGTCACTGCCGCTAATAGATTAACTTCAGTTTCCGGAAATGGAGAAGCATATGATTGAGTAATTACGACTGTTCCAAGGATTAAAAAACTCAACAACAATACAAAAAGTGATTTCTTCATGGTATCCTCCTATAAAATATAATTGTTGTGTAGAAATAAATTTTGATTCATATTCTTTTATGTATTTACTTTTAAGAATTTAATTCATGTATAACATCCTTTCAAAACCATCGTCGATTAACAAGTCTACGCATTGTTTCATTTGTCTGGAGTACAATGTGGACTTATTATATCCATTTACGCGTTATTATTATGCAATTCATTTTTTCATATTATTCATTTATCACATCCTTTCAAAATCATTGTCGAATATTAAGTTAAAACATTGTTTCAATTATGACGAAGAGTATTGTGGATATATTTACTCCATTATAACATTATTAAATATTAAATAATAGTCCATATTGACATTTCTTTTAATTATGTGCATTATAAAATATCTATTTTAGGGGGTATTAAGCATGACTGCTGCTATGGCAACAGAATTACGACAAAGCAAGACAGGCGCCATTATTGATAATGCTATTATGAATACGGTGCAAGTGACGCGGAATAACCGTTCAGTAGTCGTTTTAATATCAACTAAAGAGTACGAGAGTTTACAGGCCGTGGAAAATGCATATTGGGACGAAATGGCAAATATGCAATTGACATAGTTGAGTTTCGTGTGATTTAAGATGTCGAAGAGAAAGAAACTGGCGGATTACCCTCGTCGGTAAGCGTAACGATGACGAAATCTATAAACACTTACGCATGAGGCATTGTGTATGTTGAAGTGTGAAGAGTGGATTTATTTAATTTATTCGTGTTGTTCGTGAAGTTCATAGTAAAATCTTTGTCTTTTGCTTTTGTCTTGTAACTTCACTCTTCACACTTCACACTGTTTTTTGATAGAATATTGGCAGGGGGTGGAATAATGAGTATTGGCTGGGGCGAAGTTCTGGTCGTTTTATTTTTGGTATTGTTGCTTTTTGGAGGTAAACGGCTACCGGAACTGGCGCGAAGCATGGGACACGCTGTAAATGAATTTAAACGCGGGCTTAATTCGAATGCTAATGATCCAAAGTATGCGGCGCCGGAAGAAAAGGATAAGGATCCACAATAATAAACCACAACAAAGACGAAAAACTTTCCGGATTGCCATGAAAATATTAAAAGACATAAGTAAAAAAGCAGAGGACACTGGATTGCTTCGTCGCAAAAAACCGCTCCTCGCAAAGACATGCGTATGGCAAGTTTCGTTCACTATGGCGAGTTCCACTCGCGACTATTATTTTGTCGCAAAAAACTCTGGCGTAAAGAGCGGTTTCGCCGTGGCGCAAAGACGTGGAACGTAATAATCTATGGGCGGGAACAACAGTTTCTGGGCTCATATTGAGGAGCTAAGAAGAAGGATAATATTCTTACTGGTTCTGTATGTATCAGCTGCGTTCGTTTTTTTCTTTTTCATGGATGAAATTATAAAACTGTTGCAAGCGCCGATGGTTGAATATGGAATTGGTCTTTATTACCGCGAGCCGCCGGAGAAATTCTTCACTTATTGCAGAACCTCCTTGTCCTGTTCCATGTTCTTATTAATACCGGCGGCTGGCTTTCAGCTTTACAGTTTTATTATGCCGGGGCTTATTGGAAAAGAAAGAAAGTATTTTTCGTCCCTAATATTTTTTGGGATATTTCTTTTTTATGCGGGGACTATTTTTGCCTGGTACATTATTACACCTTTTGCTATTGGCTTTTTTATAAATTTTGCCAGCGGGGACGGCATACTTCCGCTTTGGGGAATATCGGATTATGTCGGTATGGTTCTCATGATAATGATTGTAACCGGTATATCATTTGAGTTGCCGATGTTTTTGCTTGCCATGCTGAAATCCGGCTTAATATCACTAAAAAGACTGGAAGGATTTAGGCGTCATTTTGTTGTCGCGTTTTTTATCATAGCAGCGATAGTCACTCCACCGGATGTATTTACTCAGATAATTACGGGGTTTCTTTTATATATGATGTACGAATCAACATTGATAATTGCGAAAATAATGAGGAGGAAGAACGATGAACAGGCGTGAGTTTTTAAGAAAAATTGCTTATGGTACGGGCGCTGCGGCAATTTCTTTGGCTATGCATCCCATTAAGACGCTGGCAAGCGACCCTGAAAACATTGATGCGGCATATCCCGACCTCGTTGCGGTGAGAAACGGCGAACCTGCTCAATTATTCGACAAGGGAATCGAAGCGTTCGGAGGCATAGGAAACTTCGTTCGCAAAGGGCAAACGGTTCTGGTTAAGCCTAATATGGCTTGGGCTGTCGAACCAGAAAGAGCTGGAACGACAAATCCAGCACTGCTTAAAAGAGTAATAGAGAGCTGTCTGGAAGCTGGAGCGAAGAGCGTATATGTTTTTGACAACACTTGCGATTACTGGCAGGACGCTTATTCGAAATCGACGCTTGAACTCACAGCAAAAGAAGCAGGAGCAATAGTTGCGCCTGGTCACTTGGAGGGGAATTTTCAGGAGGTCGCGATACCCGGTAATGTGCTAAAGAGTGCAAAAGTACATGAGCTTTATTTGTCGTCCGATGTGATAATAAACCTGCCCATATTGAAGCATCACGGAGGCGCGAGCATGACAGCCGCAATGAAGAACCTCATGGGAGTCGTGTGGGACAGAAGGTTTTATCATAGAAACGGACTCAACGATTGCATAGCTGATTTTTGCAAGTTCAAGCGTCCGACGCTGAACGTAATTGACGCGTATAAAGTTATGACGACTTCCGGCCCAAGAGGAACCGCTAATTCAAAATATGTAAACCATAAAATGATAATTATTTCGACGGACATAGTGGCTGCCGACACGGCCGCGGCAAAAACTTTCGGAACTGAGCCTTCCAGCTTGAAATATCTTAAGCAAGCTGCGGAGAGCGGAGTAGGGAATATTAATCTTGAGGAGCTTAAGATACAGAGGATAAGCTTATAAAGGCAATGGAAAATGGAAAATTAGAATCAAAGACAAAAGGCTATCCAATAAACATTGAGGATTGTGCATTAACCATTATGAAAGACATGAGATTGGCGCGTTTCATTCATTGCGGTAAGTGTAACGCGTGGCTGTTGCTCAGAATAATTATTTCTTCTTTGGTGATTTTATTTATTTCGCTGGGTTTTTTTGGAATTGGCAACTCTGTGTTCCTTGCGCTATCCAAACTTCAGTTCGGGCAATTTTTCCTTAGCTTGTCAGCAAGAGCTGTCGTTGTATGCTCAATTATCGTTGTTTTCAGTGCTCTGTTCGGCAGGATTTATTGCTCGACTCTATGCCCTTTGGGCGCGCTTCAAGATTTCGCGGGAGCTTTGGGCTCGTCTGTAACGAAGAGGAAATATTCTTTTCATAGGAATCAAAAACTGCTTCGTTATGCAGTTTTCATTTTTGTTGCTTTACTTTTCGTTCTCGGAGTCCCGGCGCTTATTGGCATTTTAGACCCATATTCAATTTACGTAAGAGGCGCTTCAAGGCTACTGGATAGAACTGTAGGCTTCACAATGGAGATTATTGATCCGGTATTGCGGAACTGGGGCGTTTATTCATCCTACTCACAGGGCAGCTTTCATTTTATGCCGGTTGCAATTCTCATTGTAATATTTGCATCATCTTTTTTGAGGGGTAGATTATTCTGTAACACCCTATGCCCAGTCGGTATGATTTTGGGCTGCGCTTCGCAAGCACCGGTGTTTCGGCTTGCTTTTAAAGGTAACTGCGTATCTTGCGGCAAATGCGAGGCTGTATGCAAGGCTGAATGTATCAACGTGCAGAATAAACAAATTGATTCAAGCCGCTGCGTTATGTGCGGAAATTGTGCTACAGCCTGTCCAGCGGGAGCAATTAGTTATTCTAAAATTATCCATAAGTATAACAATGAAAAGCGCGCGTCAATAAAGAGCATTGCTTCAATAGCCTTTTTTTCTGCACTGCCGCTCATAAAGAACAGGAATTTCTTATCGCATATTCCTGCCTTATCCGCATATTCAAAAAAAATTGTGGAAAGCAATTTACACCCGCAAATTCCAGCCGGCGCCATGTCTTGGGCAAGGCTTCGGGATAGATGCATAGGATGTCACGCATGCATAAAACGCTGCCCTTCCAAAGTGCTTGAGCCCGCTTCGGCAAAATACGGATTTAACGGAATACTGAAACCTGTGCTTAACTTCAATAAAGGATTCTGTCAATACGATTGTATCGTATGCGGGCATACCTGCCCATTTGGCGCAATAATGCCGATTGAGATAAATGAAAAGCACAAAATACAAACGGGAATCGCGCATTATAAGAAAGAACTTTGCGTGATTACAACAAATAATGAACGCTGCGGAGCTTGTGCGGAACATTGTCCGACTGGCGCTCTTGAGATTAACTCAACCGGGATAAATAATGATCCGATACCGACAATAAACAGCGCGCTTTGCGTGGGGTGTGGAGCGTGCGAATATATATGCCCGGTAATTCCGCAAAAAGCAATTACAGTGAGACCTCACGCAATCCATCAAACTGCGGAAGTACTCCAAATGAAGGATAATAATACATTGGAAATAAACGAAGGTTTTGTGTTTTAAATTATATAGCGTATGATAAAATTTGACTGATTGCGTCACAGATAACATTGGAATTATGAATTAGGGAGGTTTTCATCTGATGGAAAAAATGCGGCTTGGTAGAACAAATTTATTAGTTTCACGTACAAGCTTTGGTGCTTTACCCATACAAAGAGTTCCAATGGAAGAAGCTAAAAAACTACTCCAGAAAGCTGTTGAAAGCGGGATTAATTTCTTCGATACTGCGCGTCAATATACGGACAGTGAGGAAAAATTAGGCTGTGGGCTTTCAAAATATAGAAATGATGTCATACTTGCAACTAAAAGCATGGCGCGTACCGGCGAAGAGGTAATGAAAGACATTGAATTAAGCTTGTCGTTACTTAAGACCGATTATATTGATATTTATCAGAGTCATTTTTGTAAAGTTTTACCTCTCCCTGATGATGGAACACAAGTTTACGAGACTCTTCTAAAGGCCAAAGAACAGGGAAAAATTAGATTTATAGGGATGACCTCGCACGATGTGAATGTCGCCATACAGGGAGCTAGATCCGGTTTGTACGACACTGTTCAGTATCCGCTTTCAAGCCTTTCAGTGCAAAGGGATCTGGACATCATCCCAATATGCGCTGAACACGACGTCGGACTCATTGCTATGAAAGCCATGGCAGGGGGGCTTATACGTAATAAGGCCGCCGCTTTCGCTTTTATTCGCGCATTTGAAAACGCCGTCCCGATATGGGGGATACAAAGTATGGAACAGCTTGAAGAATGGCTCTCGTATGAGAATAATCCTCCTTTATTGGATAGTAAACTACTGAATGAAATTGAGCTGGAAAAAGCAGAACTCGGTTCGTCATTTTGCCGCGGGTGCGGATACTGCCTGCCATGCCCCGTTGGCATCCCCATTGTAACAGCCGCTCGTATGGCGCTTTTCCTTGGCAGGATGCCGCCGCGGCTATATACTACTCCAGAGTGGCGGCGAAACATGTCTCTTATTGACGAGTGTCTGCATTGTAACTCATGCAAGAATAAATGTCCTTACAATCTTGACACGCCCGCTTTGCTCGCTGAAAATAACGAGTTTTATAAGGAATTTCTGAAAAAGATTTAGTAAAATCATTTCAGAATTATAGTAATATTTACGGAGTGATTCATCATGCTGACAGAGTTAAAAAAACAACAGGATTTATACGATATTATCGGCACGCTTTCAGAGGCTGCTATAGTGAAGCTATCTAACTATATTGATTTTTTACGTTACGAAGAGCGCATGGAAGAACTTGAAGAAGCTGAAGACATAGCGTATATTAAAGCTCGCGGGAATGAACCGGCTGTATCATTTGAAGAAGTCATAAAGGAATTTGAAGAGGTATATAAATGAGAAAAACTATGAAACGAAACAGAAATCTGGAAAAAGCGTACAGCCCTGAAGGAATAGAACAGAAATGGTACGCCGACTGGATAAACAAGGATTTATTTAAAGCAAAGTCTTTTGGTTCTCCTGAAGACGGCGCTCCGTCTCCCAAAGGGCACTTTTCAATTGTCATCCCGCCCCCGAACGTTACAGGTTCTCTGCATATGGGACACGCTTTTAACAATACCTTTCAGGATATTCTATGCCGCACGCGAAGAATGCAGGGATATGACGTGTTGTGGCTTCCGGGAACCGATCATGCAGGTATAGCCACTCAAAATGTTGTCGAAAGAGAGGTAGAGAAATCAGGCGCTACCCGGCATTCTCTCGGGAGAGAAAAGTTCGTGCAAAGGGTTTGGGAATGGAAAGAACTCTATGGGAATCGCATAATAAAACAAATGAAGCGCCTTGGGAATTCCTGTGATTGGAGCCGCGAGAGGTTCACCCTTGACGAGGGGCTTTCGCAAGCGGTGCGCGAAGTTTTCGTGAGGTTATATAAAAAAGACCTGATATACAAAGGCAAGTATATAATTAACTGGTGCTCCCGATGCCATACGGCGCTATCTGACCTTGAGGTGGAACACGAAGATGTAAAAGGTCATTTCTATTATGTAAAATATCCTTTTGCTGACGGGATTGAAGGCGAAGAGGACGGAATAGTGATTGCAACGACCAGGCCGGAGACGATACTCGGAGATGTTGCCGTAGCCGTCCACCCAAGATCGGAAAACAGCCGCCATGTTGGCAGAAAAGTAAAAGTACCGCTCTCAGGCAGAATAGTTCCTATAATTGAAGACAACATGGTCGACCCTGATTTTGGGACAGGCTATGTGAAAATAACTCCGGCACACGACTCAAATGATTATTTAGTCGGGAAAAGGCATGACTTGGAACAGCTTCAAGTTATTGACAGCAATGGAATAATGAATGAAAATTCGTTGCACTATAGAGGACTAACAATTGAAGAAGCCCGTAAAGCTGCATGCCTTGAAATAGAAAAGCTTGGCTTCATGGTAAAGGCTGAAGAAATTGTACATTCTATGGGGCATTGTCAAAGATGCCATACCACTGTAGAGCCATTTTTGTCCGAACAATGGTTTGTTCGCGCGAAGCCGCTCGCCGACAGAGGAGTGAAGGCTGTAAAGGAAGGCTTTATAAAATGGTTTCCCGAGCAGTGGGAGAAAACTTACTTTCAATGGATGGAGAATATTCGCGACTGGTGCATTTCGAGACAACTTTGGTGGGGGCACCGCATTCCCGCTTGGACTTGCGCGGATTGTAATCATATTACAGTATCAGAAAACGATCCTGTTCTCTGTGAAAAATGCGGAAGCGCTAATATAACACAGGACGAGGATGTATTAGACACATGGTTCAGCAGCGCATTATGGCCTTTTTCAACGATGGGCTGGCCTGAGCGTACCCCGGAGCTTAAATACTATTACCCTACGTCATTAATGGTAACCGGTTTCGACATCATTTTCTTCTGGGTCGCAAGAATGATAATGATGGGGCTCGAATTCATGGACGAAGAACCTTTTCGGGACGTGTACATTCATAACCTTATCCGCGACGAAAACGGAATGAAGATGAGCAAATCAAGCGGAAATGTAATTGACCCGCTTGATATGATAGAAAAATACGGCGCAGATGGACTCCGAATGGCTCTTGCCGCTCTTTCAACCCAAGGACGGGATATTCTTTTGAGCAGTTCCAAAATTGAGACGTTTCGGTTATTTATGAACAAACTATGGAATGCCGCCCGTTTTGCGCTCATGAATATAGATGATGAAAAGAAAGAAATAGTCATATCCGACCTTCATTTACATGATCGTTGGATTCTTGACAGGACACAGGATGTAATTGTAAAGACTACAAAGCTTATTGACGAATATAATATTGGGGAAGCAGCCCGAATGCTTTATGATTTCGTATGGGGGGATATTTGCGATTGGTATCTTGAAATGGCAAAACCGTCCTTACACGGAGACGAGGGAGATAAACGTAAAGATGTCTCTCAGGCTGTGCTCGAACATGTGTTTTACTCAATTATTCCTTTATTGCATCCTTTTATTCCGTTTGTTAGCGAGGAGCTTTGGGATGCGTTCGGATATGGAGAAAGTGCGGGCGGGAAGTCAATTGTTATTTCCGAATGGCCTGTGAGCAATGAAAATTTCCGTTTCGAACCTTCAAAGAATGAAATGATTTGTTTTCAGGAAACAGTAAGGGCGATTAGAAGCCTTCGCTCTGAAGCAGGAGTAGCGCCTCAGCAATGGGTAAATAATGTTTATATTGAGACCGATAATAAAGAATACGCTCGTGTGTTAATTTCAAATTTGCCTCAGGTAATCATGTTGTGTAAGGTCAAGGATATCGAGTTTATTGAATCCGATGTTAATAAGGATAAAACTGATGGATGCTTGTCTTTAGTTACTGCATACGCCGAAATAAACCTTTTTGTCGGGGATATTCTTGATATAAATTCTGAAATAAAGCGTTTGGAAAAGGATATGGCAGCGCTTGAGAGAAACCTTTCTGTGAATCTTGCAAAACTTGGCAATGAAAGTTTTATTAGCCGGGCCCCTGCTGAAGTCGTTGAGCAGGAAAGAGAGAGAAGCATAGATGCGCAAATGCGGATAAAGCGTATAAAAAAGAATATAGAAAACCTCAGACGTTCATAATTAATAGAAAATGCCTGATATTTCTTTTTCCAATTTTGAAAAGTTTATAACGGAGATCTCAAGTCCGGGAATAAAGCCCGGGCTGGAACGTATCGAAAAGCTTCTAAGCCTTATAGGAAACCCTCAGAATAAATTTCCTGCGATACATGTTGTTGGCACAAATGGAAAAGGTTCGACAGCGGCGTTTATTAACTCTATACTTGTTAATTCAGGATACAAGACGGCGCTTTTTGTTAGCCCGCATTTGACAAGCCCGGGAGAAAGATTGCTGATTGATGGACACGCGCTTTCTGAAAATGAATGGGTAGATTGTGCAGCACAATTAGCTGAAGTGATTAAGAATGACAGTGATATTTCAAATGATCTTCCTTCATATTTTGAAGTTTTAACAGCGGTAGCTTTTAAGCTCATTGTAAAGCATGAAGTTGATGTAGCGGTAATTGAGGCCGGATTGGGGGGCAGATTGGACGCCACCAACACTCTTGGCGATGTAATAGTTTCTGTTATTACGTCCATTTCTGTAGACCATACGGAATTCTTGGGAGATACAATAGAGAAAATATCATTTGAGAAATTTTCTGTTGTGCGCAATCCAGCACTTGCCGTTTATCTTGGTGATAATGAATTATTATACAAATATTTTCATGGAAGTATATTAATGCGTGACGCAAATATAAGAGTTGTCAGCATGTCTACAAAAGGAAACTGCTATGACCTGTCGTGGGATAAATATAAATTAAATGGGCTTATGACAAGCCTTATTGGTACGTTTCAGATTTATAACAGCGCGCTTGCTACAGTCGCCGCTCTTATTGCTTCTGCTAGATTTCCCAAAATAAAAGAAAGCTCAATAAGAGCCGGACTTAGTTCAGCTGTTTGGGCAGGCAGGATGGAACTTATTCCACTTGAAGATGGCAAAAAGTCTTTACTTTTAGATGGAGGACATAACGAAGACGGAATCTCGAAATTGGTTGAAAGCGTAGGAGAGATTTTCAAATCTTTTAAAAGAATTGCGGTCGTTTATACTGCCATGAGAGATAAAGATATATTCGGCTGCTTATATCACATTAATAAATTAAATTCGCAGCTTTTCCTCACAGAAGTTCCGAATAATGAAAGAAGTGCGTCAATAAAAGATTTAGAAGAAATAGCAAGTAAACTTAATTGGGTAGGGCTCTCTTGTTATAAAGACCCGTTTGATGCAATTAATGCTGCAAGGATTGATAACGATTTAGTATTGGTTTGCGGAAGCTTATATTTTATAGGATACGTTCGTTCTAAATTAATCTGAAAAAGAGGGATAGTGTAAAAATGAAACGTATAGCCGTATTGACAAGCGGAGGGGACGCGCCGGGGATGAATGCCGCAATAAGAGCGGTTTCCAGAACTTGCCTTTATAACGGTAAAGAATGTTATGGAGTTATGCGCGGTTATGAAGGGCTCATAGAAGGAGAATTCATCCCGTTGGATAGAGCTGCAGTCGGAGGTATAATTCATCGAGGCGGAACAATGTTAAAAACAGCGCGATGTAGCAGATTCTTGAAACTGGAAGGTAGACAGCAAGCAATTGAAAAAATGAAAGAAGCAGGAATAGAAGGACTTGTTGTTATTGGAGGAGATGGTTCTTATCACGGAGCTTATGAACTGGATTCTATGGGATTTCCTGTTATCGGAATTCCAGGTACGATTGACAACGATATTGCAGGAACTGATGAAACCATTGGTTTTGACACTGCCGTTAATACGGCTCTTGAAGCAGTAATGAGACTGCGCGACACTGCCAGCAGCCATGACAGGCTTTTCATTGTTGAGGTGATGGGACGAAATGCAGGATTTGTTGCACTGGAAGTTGCCGTTGCTTCAGGCGCCGAATATGCAGTGGTACCTGAACTGCCTTTGAGCATCGGGCGATTATGCGAACAATTAAATTACTCTCATAAAAATAAGAAAAGCCATACTCTAATAATACTTGCTGAAGGCGTTATGTCCGGGCAAGAAATGTGTTCAAAACTGCAAGATACCGGTGGATATGAAGCTCGTGTGACAGTTCTTGGTTATATTCAACGCGGGGGAGACCCCACTTCAAAGGACACTGTCCTGGCTTCAAGACTTGGAGCGTATGCAGCTGAAAGCCTTTTTGTGGGAAAATCAGGACTGATGGTTGGTTGCATTAATAATAGAATGGTGCTGTCTCCACTTGAGCGGGCATGGACAGAACAAAAGACGATAAGCCCTGAACTCATCGGACTGGTAGAAAAGTTGAGCGTGTAAATTAATAAATGTTTTTTGAATTATTTAAAGCTATAAAAAAATTAAACTTTCTTAAGGATTTGACTTAATGTCTTTTAAGCGATACACTTTTTTTGCAGTAACAATAATTTGTGCTTTTGCCCTCTTGGTTATTTCAGTTACGCTTGTTTACCATTATATAAAGAAACCAAGTGACACAATAATTATCCACAATATAGTAATAAGTGATGAAATAGATAAACAATCCCGTTTAACAGGTACAATTTCCCGCTTTTCTTATGGGACGCGACAAATATTCGTTTTTTTTGATTTCGAAAAAGCTCAAATTGGGACAAATATATACGTGTATTGGTATTACGGGGGAAGAGAGGTCCACAGCGATCCTTATACGCTTAATGAACCCTCAGGCTCTATAGCCAGCATGTTTTTGAAAGATGATGGTTCTATGCTGCCAAGAGGAGTTTATACTATAAAAGTAATGCAAGATGATAGAGCAGTAATTCCTGAATATGTATTTAACATATTTTGATGTGTGGAAATGCGCATGTATTAATAATAGGGGGATAGAATAAATGACGACTAAAATGGACAATAGGTATTCGTACAGTTTCCTCACATCCCAACTAATGACCGATCTCCGCAAATTAGCTCGCGAAATTGGGATAAGTTCTCAAATGATCTCACGCAAAGCAAAAAATGATCTGATATTAATTATTCTAAAAGAACAAGCGGAAAGTCTAGGTTATCGCTTTGGAGGAGGGACTCTTGAAATTTTACCTGAAGGATTTGGTTTTCTACGTCCAAACGGATTACTTCCAAGCGATCACGATGTATATTTATCAGTTTCACAAATTAGACGATTTTTGCTTCGCAATGGAGACGTTGTTTTTGGCCTGGTTCGCCAGCCGAGAGAACAGGAACATTATTCCGCCCTTCTTCGAGTTGACACAGTAAATTACACAGACCCGGACTCATCTCGAAAACGCCCACTTTTTAGCGCATTAACTCCTATATTCCCAAATATTCCAATAAAACTTGAGACAAATACTGAAGAAATTGCAATGAGATTAATGGATATGTTCTCGCCTATAGGTTTTGGACAAAGAGCCTTAATCGTTTCCCCGCCAAAAGCAGGTAAAACAACCATACTAAAGCGCATAGCAAATGCAATTTCAGTTAATCATCCCGACGCAATACTAATGGTGCTTTTAATTGACGAAAGGCCGGAAGAAGTTACGGACATGACTCGGTCGGTTGATGGAGAAATTATTGCCTCTACTTTTGACAGGCCTGCTGAAGAACATATAAGAGTTGCCAACCTATCCTTGGAGAAAGCGAAGCGTCTTGCCGAGTCAAAAAAGGATGTGATTATATTACTGGATTCCATCACCCGGCTTGCAAGAGCTTCAAATATGACTGTCCCTCCATCCGGGCGGACGCTTTCCGGTGGATTGGATACAGCAGCGCTCTATTTCCCGAAAAAATTTTTTGGCGCCGCAAGAAATTTTGATGAAGGCGGAAGCCTTACAATTATTGGGACATCTCTCGTGGAAACCGGCAGCCGAATGGATGATATAATATACGAAGAATTTAAAGGAACAGGAAATATGGAGCTTCATCTTTCACGCAAGCTTGCGGAACAAAGAACTTTTCCTGCAATTGATATTACTAAATCAGGAACAAGGCGTGAAGAACTTTTAATTTCAGAAAATAATCTTGCAAGAATATGGATGATACGAAAGAGGATTGTTAGTGTTGATGAATCAGGAGCTCTTAATTTAGTTCTTGAAAAATTGAGGCAGACTCATAATAATGATGAATTTATTGCTTCAATTAAGATGCCGGCATGATAATTACTGACAAACTCTATGGTATAATTTTTTTGTATTAAGAGGAGGGGATGTGTGTTTGGGATCTAACAATCCAAATCGTTCCAGCTTTTACATTGTAATTTTATGTATGTTCTTTATTTCTGTGTCTTTACTGATATATGCAGAGGAACGAACTGTATTTAGCGAAGATGAATTTGACGAATCGTATTCACTATATTTGGGGTTTACCACAGTAGATATTTCCGATGTAACCCCGGGGTCTTTTTTGTTAACGTCGAAAGCTCATGCTGATCAGCTAGATAGCAGTATTCAACTTGAAGTTCCTGATATTTCAGCGCCGGAAATTGGACTTGTTTTACCTTTTGATGATTTGTTTGATTCAATATTGAGCGCTACGGATGATTGGAATGCTCTTCCAAATGACATTAGCATTCTAGATCTTGAGTTGCCGGATGATGACTTAATGTTACTGTCAAGAACCAGTTCTTGGAATGAATATGTGGTGCAGCAGAAAGAAACATTGTCTGATATTGTTATGAAATTCAGCGGTATTACAGTTCAAGATGTTGTGCGCGCAAATGAGTTAAAAAATCCGAACCAGCTAAAAGATCAGCAGATGTTATTAATACCAACGAGCGAGACAAACATTGATGAAACGCTTGAGGAAGTAAGACTAAGAAAAGCCCGTTTGGCGGCTTCAAAAGAGGCAGTTGTACCACTGGAAGTTAAGAACTATACTGTTCAAAACGGAGACAGTTTATGGTCTATTGCAAACTCAATGAACGTAGAGGTTGATACATTGATTGGATGCAATACTTTAGGAAATGTCTTACGTCCAAATGCAATTTTACGAGTCCCCAATCAGGACGGTATTTTCCATAAATTTAAATCAGGAGATACGATTGAAAAAGTATGTACTACATACAAAGTTAAAATTGAGAGAATTAAACAAGTAAATCCCACTGTTGATTTGACTTCTCTTAAGCCCGGTTCGGAATTATTTCTTCCCGGAGCGCGAATAGAAGCGGCTGAACCCAAGGAAACAATAGAAAAGAAAAAAGATAAAGCAACTAAAACAGATAGCAAGAAAAAGAGCCCTAAGCAAAGTGATAAGAGTATAAATGAAGGCGGAGGTTTTAAGTGGCCTGTTGCCGGAACAATTACAAGCAATTATGGCTGGAGGCGTCACCCAATTACACGCAGATCTGATTTCCATTCTGCTATTGATATAAAAGCTCCTCATGGCGCGCCGATAAGAGCAAGCAGAGGCGGCAAAGTGGTGTATGCAGGCTGGATGAGCGGATATGGTAAAACAGTTGTTATAGAGCATTCATATGGATACTCGACATTATATGGGCATTGCTCATCCATTGAAGTTAACAAAGGGGACAGCGTTTCTGTTAATGAAGTAATAGCCAGAGTAGGAGCGACAGGACGAGCGACAGGCGCCCACGTTCACTTTGAACTGCGTTCCGGAAACAGACCGGTTAACCCTATAACGTATCTTAAATAGAAAGTTAATAATTGGTGATGTAATAAAAGCGGAGTTGAAACAAAAAGCGGGCGGCAAAATGCCGCCCCTACAATGTATTGTGGTTGGGTTTATAAATTATCTGCTTTTTTGCAGTCCTATGTGTTTGTGTACTATTTTTTTTGGAGGAATAGAGAAAGTATGGTTAAATATGTTTTTATTACAGGAGGAGTAGTTTCTTCGCTCGGGAAGGGCATTACTGCTGCTTCCCTCGGGACTTTGCTTAAAAAACGTGGTTTTAAAGTTTCAATAATAAAATTAGACCCATATCTAAATGTCGATGCCGGAACCATGAACCCATTTCAGCATGGAGAAGTATTTGTTACGGATGACGGGACAGAAACGGATTTGGATTTAGGGCATTATGAAAGGTTTATTGATGAATCATTATCGAACAGCAATAGTATAACTACCGGAAAAATCTATTCGTCAGTCATAGCTAAAGAACGTGAAGGAGCATACCTTGGAGATACTGTTCAAGTAATCCCGCATATTACCAATGAGATACAGGATTGCATCATGCGCGCCGGAGAAGGGAAGGACATTGTAATAGCGGAAATAGGCGGAACGGTAGGTGATATCGAAGGATTACCCTATCTTGAAGCTATTCGCCAGATGTCTAATAGAGTAGGGCGCGAAAATGTTCTGTATTGCCATGTAACTTTAATTCCTTGGCTCGAATCTGCCAAGGAGTTAAAAACGAAACCTACTCAGCATAGCGTACAAGAGCTCAGAAGAATTGGTATTTTGCCGCATATTATTGTTTGCAGGTCGCATTACTCTATGGATGAAGGCATGCGCGACAAATTAGCTCTTTTTTGTACTGTTCCCAAGGAAGCAATCATAGAAGCACTTGATCAAAACACAATTTATAGTGTTCCAATTAGCCTTTATAAACAAAAATTAGATGTTCTTGTTATGAAAATACTATCCTTAAAAACTGCAAATGAGCCGGATCTGAAGGATTGGGAGCTGGTTATAGAAAGACTTACATCTGCTCCGGAAGAGGTTCATATTGCCCTTGTCGGTAAATACATTAACCATAAAGATGCTTATTTAAGCGTAGTAGAAGCTCTGAATCACGCTGGAGTAAGCTGTAACGTTCGAGTTAAGGTAAAAGCAATAGAATCGGAAGATTTTGAGACTAACGACATAACTAAAATATTATCATCAGTTGATGGGATAATTATTCCCGGAGGTTTTGGAGGAAGAGGTTTCACCGGGAAAATAAACGCAGCTATGTATGCAAGGGAGAATTTGATTCCCATATTTGGAATTTGTATGGGAATGCAAGTAATGGTAATAGAATATGCTCGCCATGTATGTAATATGGCAGGCGCTAATAGCTCTGAAATAGAACCGGCTGCCATTAATCCTGTCGTTCATTACATGAAAGAGCAGATGGGAATGGGTAAATATGGCGCAACAATGAGACTGGGGGCGTGGGGATGTGATTTGTCTCAAGGAACCATTGCATTTAATGCGTATCGTGATTATCATATAAATGAAAGACATAGGCATCGCTTCGAAGTCAATAATGATTATCGAAGTCGCTTGGAAGATGCGGGCATGGTAATGTCCGGGATATGCTCTGAGAAGGATTTGATAGAAATAGTTGAGTTAAAAAACCATCCTTGGTTTCTCGGAGTGCAGTTCCATCCCGAACTAAAATCTAGACCCATTAGAGCTCACCCACTGTTTGTAAGTTTTATTGAGGCGGCAATAAAAAGAAAAAAAGGAGAAATTTAAAATGAAAAGTAAGTACGCACTGATACTATTAATTATTATTCAGTTTACGCTTGTTAATTCCGCATATTCTGCGGATAACGCAAGCTCAACAATCGTGCAGATGGATAAGGCTGAAACAATTATTTATGGCGAGGCCAGACGCGGAGGCTTAATAGAGAGGCTTAGCGAGCTTGAAGCAATGCTTTTTGGCAGAAGCCTTCCAGGAACAATATCTGAAAGGCAAATGCAATTGCTTAACTTTATTCAAACCGGAGTTAGTGAACAACCGTCATTGTTATTTAAATTAAGCGTCGCGGAATGGGCAGTTAATCAAGCTGTTCAACCTTTTATTCCGGCGCTTGGTCGTCTTCAAAAACTGGAGCAGGAGCTTGATGGCGTGATTCAGGAAGGGAAACCTGTTGCAATGCGCGTGGAACGTATCCTAACAATGCTTTTGTCGGACCCTGTAACTCAAAACGAGTTGGAAGTTTCGAGCGATAAAGCTTTAAAAGCGCAATTCCTTGAAAAAATCGGGCCTGGAAAATCAAGAAAAGGCGATAGCGTCAATATAGATCTTTTAGATGATTTTACTATAGATAATTACCTTATTGCGCCAAAAGGCAGCCGAATAGTAGCTGAAGTAGCAGAAGTTACAAGACCGGGAGCTTTTGGAAGAAAAGGCGAAGTGAAAGTGGCGTTAAAGTACCTTCAAGTACTAGGGCCGGAAGAAGTTATGGTGAAATTTATAGATCCAGGAACATTGGGCAAAGGTGGAGAAAAGAATGTAGCCGCTGCGGCTGGAACAAGTATTGTTAGTACAGCAATATTAGGCCCGGTTGGGCTGCTTGCAGGATTGCTTATAAGGGGAGACAGCTTGGATGTTAAAGAAAGAACCCAGTTTTACCTGCAATTGAGCGAAAGAACAAAAATATCTGTGTTCCCGATTCCAAGCGGGTTAATAAAAATTGATAATCCTTCAAGCAGCGCCTCAGTAAACTCGAATTCAGATGAGATTATCCTAATTGACACGCCATAATAGTACTGCGAGGTGTTGATCTATTCAGCGCTTAATCAGAATCTTTATTTGCAATATTGCACTTGTTTTTATTTTACTATCTGCCGCTCTCGTATGGGCTTCCCCCATTGAAGACGTTGTCATCACCCTTGAGAATTGGACGTCATTTCATTGGGGGAAGGACTGTATCGTTTGGATTCTTTATTACCCCGACGAGATTGTTGATCAATGGACTGATGCAGAAGCTGAAAAAGCTAATTTTAATTCATCGCAAAAAGAAGAGTACAGGAAATCTTTTGTTTCTGAACTTCGAATGGATGAAGCTGAACCGTTTCTCGTTTCAGTATACTCTTTCGGCGCTGCTCCGCTTGAGCTTAGGCCATTTGCCGACCACATATCGCTCATTAATTCGGACGGAGATAAATTTAAACCGACAAGTTATGAAAGGGTATTTGACGAACCAATTTCCGGAATAGTTCAAGGGTTAGTATTTTTTAAAAAGCAAGTCAATAAAGATTTTACAATAGCTCTAAGAGGGACGGGAGTTTTTGGCGAGAGAATATTTTCATTCCAAAATCATTATGCAATCGACAGTTATAGCCCTCCTATTGTCGCTTCTAAACCAAAACAGGGTGAACTAATCATAATTGATATGCCACCGGCTCTCCCGCCTGTTAAGAAAGATGACAGTATTAATGAGAATTCAATTATTCCTCCTATAATTATTGAGGAGAGAAGCGAAATTGAAATTGTAACTGTTTCTAAAGATCAAGACGTTGAATTAAAAACAACTCAGGATAAGAGCAATTTGTTTATATCAAAAGAAAAAACGCTGCAAAATTTTATTAATTCATGGATTGCAAATGATATTTCAGCCATGTACGATATGCTTTCGGATGAAACTCGAAAAATGTATTCATCGGATTCTTTTGGGAAAGAAGTTAAAAAATCGAATGATATTAGAAGAGGATTGCTTAGCGGATATAAAATTGACTGGATTGGAGAAGAGAGAGCCAAAATAACAACAACAAAAAAGCTGTTAGTAATGAGGACTCTTATAAGCAGAACTTTAGGAGTTGTTAGAACGGGTAAGGAATGGCGAATTGTTTGGTAGACTTAATAAAAAAAGTATAATCAAGAGTTTTACATGGGTAGTTACAGTATTGTTTGCAATAATAATAATTGCTTATATAATACATGATGTAAGATTGAATGAAGAAATTTTAAAACTCAGCACAACGGATACCCCTGAAATCAGAATAGAAAATGTAAGATTTGAACGCGATATGTTTGGCTCTCTCTGGAAAATTAATATTCCAAGCCTTGAAAGGCAAAAAGAGATTATTAGAATATTATCTATTGATATCACCAGAATATTTTCTAACGACGAAACTTGGAGAATAAAAGGAAATAGCGGAGAATACATAGAGAATTCTGAAAAAGCAGCGCTAAATGGAGTTTCAGGTCACATAGTTTTAGATGGTCATGTTCTTGAAATACTTGCTACACGTGTCTCGTGGGAAAAAAGCGGAGACTTGGTTATCCTTTCTGACGGATTTAGAATAAACAGTAAATTTAGTTCATTATCAGCTGACAAGGCTATAATTGAAGACGCTAATCTTGTAACAATAGAAGGAGGGGAAATTGTTTGGAACTTTGTAAGTTACGACCTAAGATAATTATTTTAGTTATTATTTCTTTTGTACAACTTTTTTCCCTTTTTTGCTCCAACGTGGAAGCAGGTGTAAATACAATTGAATTGAATGCACAAAAAGTAACATATGATGATTTTTCCGGCACGGCGTCAGCGGAAGGCGACGCTATACTGACATATGGAGATGTTAGAATCGTAGCGGAACGGATAGATTACGATGATGAATCAGGAAAAGTTGTCGCTTCATCGCTTCCTGATAAAGGTGTTGTTTTAAGTAACGGCAAACAGGCGCTTCGCGGAGATAAACTGGAGTATGATATCAAAACTGCTGAAGGAGTCATGTCGGGGGCAAAAAGTACATTAGCTGTCGACGGTGTTTTTGTACATGTTAAAGGAGATAATCTTGAAGCGATACCTTACGAGCTTGCAGTGGAAAGAAAGCTCGTAAGCAGCAAAAGCAACTTTAGCGGAGATTATGTTATTAAGTGGGATAATGTCTCCGTAACGACATGCGCGCTTGATCACCCGCATTATCGACTGGAATCTAAAAGATTGATTTTCACTCCCGGGCACAGGGTTGTTGTGAAAAGACCCAGATTATACCTTGGTGATAAATTTGCATTCACTTACCCTTTTGATTACATTATTAACATGAAGAGGGAAAAAGGAATTAAAACAGCTATTTTCCCGACTATTTCATATCAGAGTTCAAAAGGAACCGAAGTCGGTATTTCAGGCCCGATAACTTGGGATTCCGGTGGCATAAACTTTGGCGTTTCATATTGGACTGATATCGGGTTTGAATGGAAAGCAACTTTGGAGCAAAAGCTTGGAAATGATTTTTCATTGTGGGGAGAACTGCAGTATTCCTGGGATAGATTATGGGATGAAAAAAAGTATAGACCTTCCTTGTCTTTAAAATATGATCAACCTTACTGGTTTGTTCAGTTTAACTGGAGAAGTAACCAGTACCTTGAAGTTCAAAAGAATGCTGATTATCAATACAGAGGAGAACTAGATTCGAGCCCGGAATTCGTCGTCGGAACTCCCTGGCTTCGTGAAGGTCAAGGTTGGTATCGTATTTCTGCAATGTGGGGTAAATATCAAACATCGACCATCCTGGCAAGTGGAACTGAGGTAACAGAACCATGGAGAAACCGTTTTAAAATTGCCGCCGAAAGTTATATAGAAGCGCAAAAAGGAGCGGTCACGCCATTTTTAAGCCTTAATGCGTCAATAGCTCTATATGAAGAAGATATGCGACAAGATGTTATAAGTTCAATTTTGGGACTGCGGTACGATTTTGGAAAATTGAAACTTGGTACTGCCTATTCACGAAGCTGGGTTTCCGGAGAGACTTCCATGAGTTGGGACCAAGAATTTGATAATGAAATAATTTATCAGATGCTTGATATCCCGCTTGGAAAATACTTTTCTTTCAGTATCCTTGGAGGCTACGACCTTAGAGCCTCTTTCCTTGAGGAAATGAACTATACGTTAAGGTATTTAAACGACTGTATGTTGTGGGAGCTAACATACAGAAACGACCGTAATTTTGGAGGAGAGGACAAAATATTTTTCAGGATTGGATTTACAGGAACTCCAGTAGAAATTAAGAACGAAGAGATTTACAATCCTTTTATTCCACCTGTGTCTCAGAATTCAGTTAAATAAATAATTGATAGACTTCCGACAAAACAAAAAGACATTTAGCCAATTGGCGCATTTCAGCGGTGGAGTTTACTCCACTGCTGAAATGTCTATTATTTTAAGCTTTCTTACTCCCTTGGGCGTTTTTACATCGACCTTCTCTCCAACTCCCCGCCCAAGCAAAGCCTGCCCAATAGGACTGTGTGAAGATATTCTGTTATTCTTGGGGTCGGCTTCTTCTGAACCCACTATTGCATATGTAAATATTGAATGCTGTATAGGCGATTTTGGAGAAATGTCCTCGAATGTCACAGTCAGTCCAAGTACGACTTTACTTGTGTCAAGATTAGTAGCGTCAACTACTTTTGCTCTTGAAAGCTGCATTTCCAGTTGTAATATTCTCGCTTCGATTTTTGCCTGCTCGTCTTTTGCTGCCGCGTATTCTGCGTTTTCACTCAAGTCTCCAAAAGAACGGGCTTCTTCAAGCTGTCTGGAAATTTCAGCTCTTCTGGTAGTTCTTAGTTCGACTAATTCAGCTTTCAAGCGCTCGTATCCATTCTTTGTCATTGTCGCTATATTTTCAATTGTTTTATTTTGCAAATCGTTTACACTCCTTTTCAGTATTTCTTGATGAGGGGTATTCTATCATATATTTAGGAGCATCCATGAACACCATGAAAAAAAATTTGTTACGAAAAAAATCCGGAAAAGAAAGCTGCCTTCATTTTATTCCTATTGGCGGCGTCGGTGAAATAGGAAAAAATATGTATGTAATAGAATATGACGATGACATTATCGTCATAGACGCAGGGTTGAAATTCGCAGATCAAAGCATGCCTGGAATTGATTTCATTGTCCCTGACATATCATATTTGGAAAAAAACCGTGAAAAAATACTTGGCATAATACTAACTCATGGTCATGAAGATCATATAGGCGCCTTAACATATGTTCTGCCCAGACTAAATGTTCCGATATACGGAACTTCATTGACTTTAGGTATGGTTTCACAAAAATTTAGCGATGAACTACCAAATTATAACCCAATTCTAAACGAAATTCACGCGGGAGAAACTGTCGATATAGGTCCTTTTAAAATTCGCGCTTTGTCTGTAACTCATTCAATCCCGGACGGCGTTGGAATATCGATAGAAACACCGATAGGAAGGATATTACATTCTGGAGATTTCAAATTTGATTCAACTCCAATAGATAATAAACTTACTGATTATGCCGGATTTGCTGAAGAGGGTAAAAATGGAGTTCTGTTACTGCTTTCTGATTCTACTAATGCGGAAAGAGCCGGATTTACTCCCTCCGAAAGCATTATTGGAGGCACGTTAGAGAGAATATTCAGATTATATAAATCCAGAAGAATAATAATTTCAGCTTTTGCAAGTAATTTACACAGAGTACAACAAGTGATAAATATGGCGGCTCACTTTAATCGTAAAGTCATTTTTCTTGGGCGCAGCATGATGCGTAACACGGAGCTTGCTGCTTCCTTAGGATATCTTGATATAGACAAACGAACGATAACACCGCCAGAAGAAATAGATAATATACCTGACAACCAGCTTGTAATAATGACAACAGGAAGTCAGGGAGAACCATTTTCCGGGCTTGTCCTGATGAGCAGGGGAGAGCATAGGTCTGTAAAATTAGGTGACTATGATGTCGTTTTACTATTGGCTTCCGCAATACCCGGTAACGAAAAGTTAGTCAACAATACAATTAATAGGCTCTTTGATATTGGATGTGAAGTCATATATGAGGAGCATGATAAAGTACATGTCTCAGGCCATGCATCCGCTGAAGAATTAAAAATGATGCTCAATATAATAAAACCCAAATACTTCGTGCCCATACATGGAGAATCCCGTCATTTATACAGACATGCAAAACTTGCTCAAGAGACAGGTGTCTCAAATAAGAATATATTTATACTTCAAAATGGAGAAGTTCTTTCATTCGATAAAAAAGGCAAAGCTCAAATAAAAGGAAAGGTTAATGCAGGACCTGTCATGATCAACAGCAATACTTTTGATCAAGTACTTCCTTCTGTGTTTAAAGAAAGGTTAGAACTTGGAGAAGAGGGAATTGTTATTGTTTCGGTTACTTTGAACAAGCAATGGGCGCTGGTCTCAAAACCTATTATCGTTACGAGAGGATTTCTTCTTCAGGATGAGCAGGATGATTTTATTGAAGAAGGGGTAAAGCTTTTAGAAAAATTATTTAAAGATGTGCTTAAAAAAAGTGATTTTAACATCAATTCCTTAAGTAAGCGTGTTAAAATGTGCATTCGGGAACATATACGCGGGCGCAGTCAAACGAGTCCTGTAGTATTACCGATAATAAATTTCTTTGAGAAAAATATAACGTAATATAAGGAGTAACAATGAATGTTTGATGTAAAAATAATAATTTTAGGAGCAATACAAGGTTTGACAGAATTCCTTCCTGTTAGCAGTTCTGCTCATCTTTCTTTTTTCCAGATGATATTTAAATTTGAAAATATGCTCGGATATGACATAATATTACATGCGGCAACCCTTCTTGCTTTGCTGCTATTTTTCATAAAGGATATTATTAGCTTCACAGTAGAATGGCTATGCGGTTTTTGGAAGCTGGAATATCGCAAGAGCACAGGATGGAATTATGGTTGGGCGATATTATGCGGAACAGTCGTCACCGCTTTGATAGCTTTTCCTTTAAAGCAACTCGTGGAAAAAGCAATAGAATCTCCTGTTATTGTTGCTTTGGGACTATTTTTAACATCTTTGTTGTTATGGTATTTAGGAGATGTAAAAACGCAGAAGCGTGAAATATCCCTAAGAAGCGGCTTTTTGGTCGGTTTTATTCAAGGAATAGCAGTAATGCCAGGCATATCACGTTCCGGTTCAACAATTTTCATGGGGCGGTTGGCGGGATTGCGCCCCGAAGAAGCTTTTCGTTTTTCCTTTCTGATGTCCATTCCGGCTATATTGGGAGCTACTTTAATGGAAATAATTCATATGTTTAAAGTTGGTGAAATGACTTTACCTCCATACTGGTGGCTCGGAGCATTGCTAGCCTTCTCTTTGGGATTATGTTCGCTTATTGTACTGCGAAGATTTGTAGAGAGAGGGCGCTATAGGTGTTTTTCAGTATATTGTTCTATTTTGGCATTTACGATGATAGCATTCCAAGTATTGAGGTAAGCTGTGAAAGTTATTCTGGCTTCTGAAAGCCCCAGAAGAAAAGCTTTATTATCGTCCATAGGCTGCAAATATGAAGCTTACAGCCCAAATGTCGACGAATCAATATTAGAAGGGGAGACGCCGGAATATGCTTGCAAAAGACTCTCAATTTCAAAAGCAGAGAACGCTTCTCTACTTTATACTGATGCTCTCGTTATAGCTGCGGACACTATAGTCGTCATAAACAGCCGCATATTCGGCAAACCACGTGACGCCACTGAGGCTAAATTAATGCTGAATATTCTCAACGGGAGCGAACATAGAGTTATTACGGGCATTACTGTAATATTTAATGGTGCAACTATAACCGAAACCGAGACAACTTTAGTACGTTTTCGAAAATTGTCCGAGGATGATATGGACGCGTATATTTCAACAGGCGAATACCAAGGAAAAGCCGGAGCATATGCAATACAGGGATATGGATCGCTTTTTATTGAACGTATCGACGGAGATTACTTCAACGTAGTGGGACTCCCCTTGCAAAAGCTAAGCATAATGCTTGAGGGAATCGGTATAGAATTTAGAGAACAATTGAAATTAGGGCAGTAGGGGACGCAGCCCTCGGCGTCCCAGCAGCCCTCGGCGTCCCATTTGTGATCAAATATAGTATAATAAAGCTGCTTAATTGTTACGAGAGGATAAGATTAGAATAATGTTTACATTAAAATACAATTATGGATTAAAGAAAATTGTATTATTTTTTCTTTTTGCGATAGTTATTATTGCTTCGTGCATATCTTTATACCCACGCGTCAAAGTGGAGCTCAATAACAATAAAATTGGTATTTACGTTGATTATAGAGATATCGTAATGCTTGCTCAGAATTCGAACAAGCAGGTTTTGGAAGTTCTACAGCATCTTGTTGACTGCGGAATAACGGGATTAATGGTCAGCGAGCTAACGGGTGAGCTTTTATCTTCAGGAGGCTTGCCCATTTTTTATGGCACTGCTGAATCCGTAGCGGAAACCAGGTTTTCAGGTTTGAAAGGTTCTTTGATAGTAATACCGGAAGAACTTCCGTATGCTCGTGATCTTTATGAATTGTTGGAAATACGTTTTGGAGCAAAACGTATTGAATTACCTCAAGGTATTGGAGTTTTACTGCCTTTTTCCAATAAGGACATGGAAAAATTTGGAGTAGTTCCCGATTTGGAAGGAATATATGCAGCGAGTTGGCTTGGGCTTCCAGTTTTTTGGAGGGTAGCGCAAGCGCAGAACGGTGAAACTCAAAATGCTCTAAATATGCACTCAAGAATTTTTGAAAAGTACAAAAATATAATCGTTGTTGCTCCCGTTGGAGACATAGCGCTTGGATTCCCGGATATGTCTTTGCTTGCAGGAGTTCTCAGAGCAAACAAAATTCCGGCGGCACAGATAGAGTTTTCACGCCAACTTGGAGCGCCGCAAATGTTCAGCCTCTGTTTTCCGAATATTGTACCTTTACATAGCGTAACGCAAGAAGAAATAACCTCCCGCAACATAACTCGTTTTGCACTATATGAAAGGCTAATTCGCGCGGCAACGGAAAGATCTGTTCGTATGCTCATGTTCCGCCCGGCTCAATCCGGAACTTCAAGAGATCCGCTCTTGGATTTTGGCGAGGAAATTATAAACCTTAAGAACGGTTTAGTAGCACGCGGCCTTGTAGTAAAAGAATCAGAAAATGTTTTCGCAGGAATGAGCTGGAACAATAGAATCTTCGGAATAGCGGCGTGTGGACTAATGTTCCTATACACTTTATTTAGTTATTACATACGTTTTAATTCTAACAAAGATTATCTTTTCAATAAGAAATTGATGTCAGCATTTATATTTTGCACGGCGCTAACGTTGCCTGCAATGTTTTTCTCTCAACAAATCACAACGTTAATTGGAGCTCTTGCCTCTGTCTTTGTTGTTGTTGAAGCTTCCATTGTCGTGATGAACACTGAAAGAGCAAATTCATATTCGGTCATAAAGGGATTTTTTATAGCTGTCGCGGGAGGGCTTTCTATAGCCGCACTTTTTAGCGAACCAATGTATATGCTTCGCATAAAGGCATTTTCAGGGGTGAAGATGACGCTGGTATTGCCTCCCGCGTTAGTGCTACTCTACGACCTCCGCAAACGGATTCACCCCGAATCTTTGCGCGACATTCTATCCCGCCCTCCATTGTGGGGTGAACTCTTGTTAGTTGGCGTGCTTACAATTGGCGCCGGAATAATTCTTTTCAGAAGCGACAATGTAAGAGTTGTACCCGGGCTTGAGGCAAAAGCGCGTGAATTTCTGGAAAGAACGCTCATAGCGAGACCTAGAAATAAGGAGATCTTTTTAGGGTTTCCATGTCTTGTTTTGTACTATTACGTAATTAAAAAAAGGATGTGGGCTCAATATAGAGAAGCGCTTCGCATGGGAGTTGTAATTGGATTTTCTTCTGTTGTTAACAGTTTTTGTCACTTTCATACTCCCTTGTTTTTTATACTTATAAGGCAGATTAATGGCCTTTGGGTTGGGATAACAATTGGGATTTTGTTAGTGATAGTTTTTAAATTTTGCTTATTGCCATTTTATTATAGATTTAAAAGTGTATTCTACTGATGAACAATAGATGGATTGTTACCCTTTTTGGGTATTATGGTTTTGGAAATCTTGGAGATGAACTTCTTGCCATGTCTGCAATTAATCAGCTAGAGAGGTCTGGAATACCAAGAGATAAAATCATGGTTTTAGCAGCTTCGCCTGATTTTTATTGTAAATTGGGAGTAAACTGTGTTAACAGGTGGAACTTGCCTAAAGTCTGGAGTGTTTTGCGTGATAGCAGAACCCTACTTTTGGGTGGAGGAGGAATATTTCAGAATATCACAAGCTTACGTTCATGCTTTTATTATTGGAGCATAATTGAAATGGCGAGCATAGCGGGTGTAATTCCTTGGGCGGTAAGTCAGTCTATAGGACCTATTTCCGGCAAGCTTAGCCGACATTTAACCAAGAGCGCCCTTTCTAAGTGTAAATTATTAGAGGTAAGGGATGAACACTCAAAAAGAATAGCAAATGAATTAGGGCTTGAACCTGAATTTGGCGAAGACTTGGTATTTAGTTTGAAGCCTGATATTAAATCAAATGGATCATATATATTAGTAAATTTCAGAGAATGGAAAGGTACGAATGAGTTTGCTAAAGCTGTATGTGATTATCTTAGTAGCAGTAGTTTAGAGAGTTTAGGAGTAGCAATGTCTCCGGAAGATTTAACTATCATGAAATCTGTGCAAAAGAAGTACAATATGAATTTTAGTGATATTATTTTAGTTAACAACTGGAATGAAGTATGCGACATATGGGGTAAATCAGTGGAAGCAATAGGAATAAGGCTCCATTTTTCATTATTGTCTTTGTTATTTGGATTAAAACAAATGCTTTACGCATATGATCCAAAAGTTTCTTATTTTGCAGAACACTGGGGTATACCTGTCTGGAGAAAAGAGGATACGCTAATAAAGCCTGAATTTGCTTCTGTTTCCATAGAGAATGCGTACAATATAGTAACTTCAAATTTCAGTCGATATGTTATGAAAGCGGTAAATTTATGAGAATCAAGTTCATATCCGTTACTAAAGTTTTCTCTCCTGACATTGTTGCTTTGGATAACATCAATCTAAGCATTAATGCAGGAGAATTTACGTATATTATGGGAAAGTCAGGTTCGGGAAAATCTACATTAATTCGCTTGATTACAAGAGAAGCTATTCCAACACGAGGAAAAGTAATTGTTGGGGATTTCGATCTTTCGAAAATTAAGAGGGCAGATATTCCTTTTTTCAGAAGGGATATTGGAACCATAGCTCAGGATTTCAAGCTTATACCAAAGCTTACAGCTTATGAAAACGTTGCTTTTGCTTTGGAAGCTATGGGTATACCTTATCGTTATGTAAAAGCCCGGGCAAATAAGGTACTTGATCAAGTCGGAATGTGGCGACGAAGGGCTTTTTATCCGCCTCAACTTTCCGGAGGCGAGCAACAGCGGGTTGCTATAGCCCGCGCTTTAGCAAAAGCGCCGGCTCTTATTCTAGCTGACGAACCCACAGGAAATCTTGACGCTAAAACTACAGAGGATATAATGAATTTGTTTTGGAATATAAACGCTTCCGGAATTACAGTAATAATGGCAACGCATAATTCAAGCACCATAAGAGATAGCAATCACAGAATGATAGAGCTTAAGGCAGGTTTCGTAGCAAAAGATGATAGGGTTAGGTATTAGTTATGGATGCAATAGTATACATTATTAGCAATACACTAAGGCTTTTAAGACGCCAATGGGTTTTAAGTCTGCTAACACTTCTTACGGCGGCTGCCATGTTTTGGTTACTTGGAGTAATATCATTAGCATCAATAAATGTAAAAGATCTGATGAATAAATTAGAAAATGACTTGATATTGCAGGTGTATTTAAAAAAGGACGCGAATGTAGAATATGTAGTTGACAGAATAAAAGAAACAGGTTGGGTTTCTGATTTTGAAATAATTTCTCCAGAGCAAGCGTTGGAAAAGCTTGAAGAAAGGCTAGGACATCAATCGCATGCAACGAAACTAATAGGAGAGAATCCGCTGCCATGGAGCATTCAAATTCATGTAAGCAATTTTAAAAATATTGATATTATGGCAAAAGCGCTTATTTCTATGCAAGAGGTTGATGATGTAGTTTACGCAGGAACTTTTATTAAAAGATTGGCAAAGATTTCGTCAGTGACAAATAGCGGAGTAATAACCATGATATTCTTAGTTACATTTATAACTTCTCTGGTTATATTTAATACAATCCGCATTTCATTATTTTCACAGATAGAAGAAATATCAATAATGTCGCTTGTCGGCGCAACACATGGGTATATTGCCTATCCTTTTATATTTCAAGGAGTTATTCTTTCAGGAGTAGGCAGCGTTCTGGCGGTTATAGGCCTAATATATTTATATGGAGCAGGAGTAAGAGTATTCCAGGAAAGTTTACCTTTCTTGCCGCTTGTTGATGAAACAATTGTTTTATTTGAGCTTTACCTTGTACTTATTCTATTTGGTATCGGTTTAGGATGGGTTTGCAGCTATATTTCAGTTTCCCGCTATATTTCTGTAACAACAAAACCTGTTTAATGTAATGGAGTGAGAATTATTTGCATAGAAATATAAGTCTTTTACTTTTAAATATATTAATTGTCTTGTTTTTCTCAATTTGTAGCGTATCCGCTGCGGAAGACCCTGATGATTTTGATAAAGAAGTGGCGGCTGAAGAAGCTAGAATGGTGCAATTGAAATATGAAATTGAAAAACATCGCCAGAACGTTCAGCATATCGGGAAACAGGAAAGATCCGTGGCTGGAGAATTGTCGAAACTTCAAGAAAACACAGCGATTCTTCAGCAACAAAATAAAGTTCTTTCTCTGAAAACTCAAAAGCTTAGAAATGATATTAATAAACTTAATAAAGATATCAGGGAAACACGTGCAAAGATAGAACAAATGGTTGTTCTGCTTAGCTTAAGATTAGTAAATATGTCCCGATATGGCGACGCTGAGAGTTTAAATCTTTTTTTCTCTTCGAAAAATACTCACGATGCAATTAACGCAATTTATTTGTTGGAAAAACTCTCGGAGCAAGATAAAAAGCTTATAGAAGAATTGCTGGAGCATGAAAAAAAATTAGTAAGCAACAACCAACGTTTGACAAAAAATAGAGAGCAGCTTACATCTGAATCGGCGCAATTAAAGAACAAGCAATTAGAATATAACAGCGCGATAACTTCAACAAATAAGTTTCTTGATAATATTCGCAAGCAAAAAGCTCTTCAAGAACAAGCCGTAAGGGATGCCGAAGCAGCGCAGCGTGAAATTGGAAAAACAATAGCAACATTGATGAAGAATAAAAGGGAACGTTTAGCGGGTATCACTCCCCAAGGACCTCAAACTCCTGTAAATACAGTTCCTTATGTTTATTTAGCAAGTGGAAGCTTATTAGATTGGCCTTTACCAATATCCGGTAAAATTGCCAGCCCGTTTGGGAGCAGAATACACCCTGTATTTAAGACTAAATCAAATCACTCTGGAATTGATATTTCAGCTGCTGCAGGAACAGCTGTTCTTTCAGCAGGCCCGGGCGAAGTTCTTTACGCAGGATGGCAAAGAGGTTTCGGGCAGGTAGTGATAATAGATCATGGAAGAGATATCTCTACAGTGTACGCGCATCTTGACGCTATGTATGTTAAAGAAGGCGCCGCCGTTAAATCAGGGACAAAAATTGGAGCGGTAGGCAAAACAGGAACAACAACAGGATATCATTTGCATTTTGAGGTTCGAATAAAAGCGGAGGCACGCGATCCTTTGCGTTATCTCAAGAAAAAGTAAGAATTATATAAAAAGAAAGGAAGTGTATAATTAATGTTTAAAAATAAATATATATTGATGCTTTTATTCATCATAGGCCTGCTATCTTCATCAGTGTTCGGGGCTGATGCTCCGGACATTGGCCTTGTATCTCCATTTAGCGCTAAGGACCTCTGGTTGATGAAGCAGGCAAGAGCAATAATTGAGTCCTATCAAGTAGATGCTGAAGATAAAAAAATATCTGAAGATAAAATTATTCATGAAGCAATAAGAGGAATGGTAAGCGCCTGGTCTGATCCTTACACTAGATTCGTCAATCCAGACCAACTTGTAAACGAACAGATTAGCCTTGAAGGTCAATACGGCGGCTTAGGCATGTACGTTGGGGAAAGGGACGGCAGAGTTCTCGTGATAAGCCCTATAGAGGATACGCCAGCGGATAGAGCGGGAATTAAGCCAAAGGATCAAATTGTAAAAGTGGATAATGATGTTGTAGTTGGACTTGATTCTCAGGAAATAGTCAATCGTTTGCGCGGCGCCCCCGGATCTATTGTGACAGTTTGGATGAGAAGAGAAAGCGAAGATGAACTTTTAAAATTCGACTTAACAAGAGAAATAATAAAAATAGAATCAGTAAAAAGTAAAATACTTTCAGATGATATAGGTTATTTAAGATTGACTCAGTTTAAAAAGAGAACGGACACGGAAGCAGAACAAGCTATAAAGGAACTTATTATTCAAGGCGCGCGAAAATTAATATTGGATCTCAGAAATAACGGCGGGGGACTTATTGATGTTGCTGTTAGCATAAGCAGCTTCTTTCTGGATGATGGAGTAATTGTTGAGACAAAAGGAAGGACGGATAGAGCAAATGAAATTTATGAAGCAAATCCGACCGGTTTTAAAACAAAAATTCCTTTGATTATATTAATAAATGAAGGTAGCGCCAGTGCTTCTGAAATTGTCGCGGGTGCTCTGATGGACAGAAATAGAGCTGTTACCATTGGAAAAACAAGCTTTGGAAAAGGTTCCGTGCAAGCTTTATTCAATTTGACCGATGGTTCAGGAATTTTTGTTACGATTGCAAAATACTACACGCCATCCGGGCGGGTAATAGATCACATAGGCTTGCCTCCTACATTCGAAGTCGACGGCGAAATTCAAAAAGATCAAAGTAAGGACAAACAATTGCAGAGGGCAATAGAAGAATTTACGAAAAATATTTAAGGAGTAGCCCATGAAGGGAAGAGTCGAAGCAATTATTGGCGCGCAATGGGGAGATGAAGGCAAAGGACGGGTAATTGATGAGTTTGGAGACAGATTTGATATATTTGCAAGATATCAGGGCGGAGCTAATGCAGGGCATACTGTCATAGTTGACGATAAAAAAATCGTTTTTCACTCACTGCCATCAGGGATGCTTCATCATGGAAAATTATGTGTAATTGGAAACGGAGTGGTGCTGGATCCTGAATTGTTATTGACTGAATTAAGAGAATTACAGGAAAAAGGCATGGATCGGGCACGGCTCATAATAAGCCGTGCAGCGCACGTTGTAATGCCGTATCACAAAGTTTTGGAAAAGGCACAGGAAAAATTCCGGGGCAAAGGGTATAAACTTGGAACTACAAACAAAGGAATAAGTCCATGCTACGTTGATAAATATACCCGTTCAGGCCTCAGATTTGAAGATATTATAAATGAACATAAGTTAAGATCGAAACTAGAGGGAATACTTGAAGAAAAAAACATGATACTGACGCGCCTTTATAATGAATCTCCGATTGCTTTCAGCGAGGTGTTTGACTCTGCGCGTCATTGGGGAAGAGAATTAGCTCCATACATTGCTGATACAGCTTTAGAAATCAATGAAGCTATCAATAACGGTAAAAGTGTTCTATTGGAAGGCGCCCAAGGAACACTTTTAGATATAGATCATGGAACCTATCCATATGTCACGAGTTCATCCCCAATTTCAGCAGGGGGCTGTATTGGCATGGGGATTGCTCCGAAAAGTATTGATAGGGTATTGGCGGTCGTTAAGTCATATTCAACAAGATTAGGGGAAGGGCCAATGCCCACTGAGGTTAACGGGGGAATTGGAAAATATTTACGTGAAAAAGGCGGAGAATATGGCTCAACTACAGGCAGGCCAAGGCGATGTGGTTGGATTGACATGGTTGCGTTAAGCTATTCAATGAAAATAAACGGGGCAGATGCAATAATAATTACAAAATTGGATGTTTTGACTGGAATAGATAAAATTAAATATTGCACAGCTTATGAAGTCGATGATAATTTGTACCATAGTTTTAGAAGCGAATTTGATTTTCTTTTTGAGGCAAAACCAATATATGAAGAAATTCCCGGATGGTCGGAAGATATTTCAGAATGCCGTAGATTTGAAGAACTGCCTCTGCCTGCGCAGAATTATATACGAATTGTGGAAGAACACTGTAAAGTTCCTGTTATTTTTATTGGTGTCGGGCCTCAAAGACATCAATTAATTGATTTAGGATTTTAAGTCTTATGATTGGGGCGGGTAAATTATTGTTATAGTAGACATAAGATTTTGTGAGGAGGATGATTTTCCGCAGATTCAAAATTTAAACGCTGCTTCTCCTCATGCTTGGTCTTCTAATCTTTTGTATTACGAACTTTTTAAAAAAGAAAATTCGACATGCATAGGAGCTTTTTCACTATCCGATAATAAGCTAGTAGGTTATGGATTGCTGAATACTAGTAAAGATATTTCCTATATTCTAAATCTTGTTGTTTCTGCGGAACATCGGAGAAAAGGGATTGGAAGTCAGATTCTTCTTGCTCTTTCAGAGGTTGCCATTGCACACGGGTTTAGAAAAATGAGTTTAAGAGTCAGACTTAATAACGCTCCTGCACATTCTCTTTATGTGATGTTCGGGTTCATAGAAGATGAAATAATCCCGGATTATTACCATGATGGAGAAAGTGCTTTGCATATGTCTGCTTCGCTGCCTCTATTTATTCCAGGTGATGATCTTTATTCTTTTTATTAGCTATATGTTTACTGCGTAAGATACAAAGGAGGATACATACAATGGCTATTGGAAAAGTTCGATATGATGTTTCTATTATAACTGATTATGACATCTTTCTCCTCAAGCAGGGGACGCATTATTCAATTTATCAAAAATTCGGCGCACATGTACTTGAAATTGACGGGAAAAAAGGAACGTTTTTTGCCGTATGGGCACCTAACGCTAAAAAAGTTTCGGTTGTCGGCGATTTTAACAACTGGGACGCGCTCGCTCACCCATTGACGTCCAGGTGGGACAATAGCGGCGTATGGGAAGGATTTGTATCTGGAGTTAATAAATGGGATCTTTATAAATATCATATTGAATCAAACACTAACGGTCATGCATATGACAAAGGAGATCCAGTAGCTTTTGCATGGGAGATAGCGCCAAGGACTGCATCAATAGTCCACTCTCCGGATTATACATGGGGAGATGAAGTTTGGATGGCTAATCGCTATAAACATACTTCACTTGAAAAACCATGGTCAATTTACGAGGTTCACCTTGGATCGTGGAGGCGGGACTGGACGACCGGAAATTCTCTTTCTTACAGAGAGCTTGCAGATCAGCTTAGCGGGTATGTGGCGGAGATGGGATTTACAGCTGTTGAAATTTTGCCGGTAATGGAGCATCCATTTTATGGATCATGGGGTTACCAGACGCTTGGTTTCTTTGCGCCAACGAGTAGATACGGAACACCTGAGGACTTCATGTATCTTATCGATCGACTGCATCAAAAAGGTATTGCAGTGATACTTGACTGGGTTCCGTCTCATTTTCCGGGAGACAGTTATGGACTCGCGAATTTTGACGGAACTTGTTTATATGAACATTCTGACCCGCGTAAAGGCTTTCATCCGGATTGGGGAAGCTATATATTCAATTATTCCAGAAATGAAGTTCGATCCTTCATAATAAGCAGCGCCATTTATTGGCTTGATCAATATCATGCTGACGGGTTACGTATAGATGCTGTGGCATCAATGCTATACCTTGACTACTCAAGAAAAAACGGAGAATGGATCCCAAATGTTTATGGCGGTAAAGAGAATCTGGAAGCTATATCGTTACTGCGCGATTTAAATAAGGAAGTATATGGACGCTTCCCAGATGTTCAGACAATGGCTGAGGAATCGACCGCCTGGCCAATGGTCACAAAACCTGTTCATGTCGGAGGACTTGGTTTTGGTATGAAATGGAATATGGGATGGATGCACGATATCCTTGAATATATGCGCAAAGAGCCTATTTTTAGGAGCTATCACCACAATCAGCTTACATTCAGCATATGGTACGCATTTTCAGAAAATTTTCTTTTAGCTCTCTCGCATGATGAAGTTGTGCATGGCAAAGGCTCATTACTTGATAAAATGTCGGGCGACTGGTGGCAAAAAAGAGCTAATTTAAGATTATTATATGGCTTCATGTATACTCATCCTGGAAAAAAGCTTCTATTTATGGGATCAGAATTTGGGCAGGGACGTGAATGGAACCATGATGACGCTCTTGACTGGAATTTATTGAGGTATCCTGAACACCAGGGACTTCACAAATGGACGCTTGACCTCAATAACGTTTTGAAGAATTACCCTCCGCTTTACGAATATGATTTTGATATGTCCGGATTTGAATGGATTGATTGCGGAGACTGGCAGCAGAATATTATTACATTTATCCGTAAAGGTAAAACTCAAGGAGAATATGTTCTCGTTGTTTGCAATTTTACACCGATACCTCGCGGTCACTATAGGGTGGGAGTCCCTGAATTTGGATTTTGGAGAGAAATATTAAATAGCGACGCCACAATATATGGCGGCAGCGGAATGGGAAATTCAGGCGGGGTGTCTGCCGAACCCGTATCTGCTCATGGAAGACAAGCTTCACTCCCTTTATGTATACCTCCTCTCTCAATAACGCTGTTTTATAAAAATAGAGTAGATACATAACATTACCGATAATATATTAAGATGAAACGAAATTCACATTACGTTTCACTTTGTTCTTAATATATTCGAGTATGAGCGTATGGGAGAGATGAGTATTGTCAAAATATGTAATTATCCATGGACATTTTTATCAGCCGCCTCGTGAGAACCCCTGGAACGGAGAGATTGAGCTTCAGGAATCTGCTGCTCCCTGGCACGACTGGAATGAACGTATCAACTCTGAGTGTTATTTGCGTAACACAGCTGCTCGTATCTTGGATAATCAAGGAAATATTATTAAAATCTGCAATAATTACTCTGAAGTCAGTTATAATTTTGGCCCGACCTTATTATCATGGGCTGAAAAACATGCTCCTTTATTGCTTAAATCATTAAAAGAAGCCGATGAAATTTCGCGGGGGCGTTTTTCAGGGCATGGCACGGCTATAGCACAGGTATATAATCACATAATAATGCCCTTGGCAAACTTACGGGATAAAATAACGCAGGTACGTTGGGGCATAGCTGATTTTAAAGCAAGATTCGGAAGACCCCCGGAAGGCATGTGGCTTGCTGAAACCGCAGTAGACACTGAAACACTGGAAGTTCTAAGCGCAAATGATATCGTTTTTACTATTCTTTCTCCATATCAAGCAGAATCTATAAGAGAAATTGGAAGAGATCAGTGGATTGATGTAAGCGGCGGACGCATTGATACATCATTTCCATATAGATTAATTCTTCCTTCAGGAAAATATATTGATATCTTTTTCTATAACGGTCACATTTCGCATGAAATAGCTTTCAAGGGGTTGCTAAATAATGGAGAAAACTATGCAAATTGGCTTATTAGCTCAATTCCTGACGACTATCAAGACCGTGCAGCAAATGTCGCAACGGATGGAGAATCATATGGGCACCATCACAGGCATGGCGACATGGCTCTTGCCTATTGCATCGAAACTATTAATAACACTCCAGAAGTCACTCTTACGGTATATGGAGAATATTTGGAAAAACACCCGCCCCGGCACATTGTAAAAATTGTTGAAAACTCATCCTGGAGTTGTTTTCATGGAGTGGAACGTTGGCGTAGCGATTGTGGTTGTAATATGGGCAAGGGGTATCATCAAAAGTGGAGAGCGCCGCTTAGGGAAGCGCTTGATTGGCTCCGGGATTCGATAGAGAGTGAATATGAGAATGAACTTGGCGCTATTCTCAATTCTCCTTGGAACGCCCGTGACGCTTATATAGAAATCATTTTGAATAATTCCAATGAGAATGTCAATGAATGGCTTCTTTCTTTTGCCGGACGGAAATTAAACAACAATGAAGCTGTTCGAGCAATACGACTGCTTGAAATGCAAAGAAACGCTTTGCTTATGTATACAAGCTGCGGTTGGTTTTTCGATGATATTGCAGGTATAGAGGCAATTCAAGTACTGTGTTATGCCTCTCGTGTTATAGATTACGCCAAAGAGTTATTGGGATTAAGTCTAGAGTTTGAATTTAAGAACAGAATTGAGCACGCATTGGGAAACACAAACGAATACCCTAATGGAAGAATAGTCTATGAAAAGCTGGTCGAACCGGCTAAATTGACGCCTGAAAGAAAAATTGCGCAGCTAGCTATTAATTCCTTAATATTGAATAACCCATTACCGGATGTGTTTATTAATATAAGAAATCAAGAAGGGGCAAAATATTGCGTGGGTCATGCAAAAGAGGACGCGACGCTTTCATTCGGCGGAAGGTCATTTTTCTTTGCTGCTGCTCTAAACAGTGAGAATAAATTAGTATGTGGAGTCAAAGAGCTTCCGCATGATTCAGGATCGGCCGCAAAAGCGGAATACAGTAAACTCAGCGGAAAACTCTCGCGTATTGATGTATTTTACAATGATAATTTAATGAAAGATATCTTTGGTGAAAACATATACTCAATTCAGCATCTTATAAGAGATATGCGCCAGGACCTACTTTCACGTTTGATTGAGAATGAGACCCTTGACGTAGAAAATGGAGTTCGTAGCATGGTCAATAAGTATCAGGACATGCTTTCTCTCTTTGGCAAAAGCGATGCGGCATTGCCTGACGCGCTGCAACGCGTCGCAGGGATAGTCCTCAATGCGGATATTGAACGCGCCTTTAATTTCGAAAAGATTGATTACACGAAAATTTTATCGTCTTGGGAAAAAGCGCAGGATTGGGGAATCCAAATTGACTCGGTAAGGATAAACTATGCTGCTTCATCCTGGCTTATAGCAAAAATGTATGCGCTTGAAAGCAACTTTCCGGATATTAACCTAATGGCTGAAATCATACAAATGTTAGAGCTCACTTTGACTAAATTACGATGGGATATAAGTTTATCTCAAACTCAAAATACTTATTACAGAATATTTTGCGATAGGAGACTTTATATTGGCGGGAAGGGTAAACTTGGCGATGATATATACGCTATGTTCAATAGAATTGGCCTGCTTCTAAGATTTAGTGAAAACATTTTCCTTTAGCGTCTTGAAACAATGTTAATCATTTTTACAATAGAAGAGGTGGTATATGTGAGAAAGAGAAAAGGATTTATTGGCGCGATTCTTGCTGTTACCGTGTCTCTATTTCTATTTTTGACTTCCGCATACCTTTTGGACTTGATGACATCGACTTTAGAGCAAGAGGCGTGGTTGAATTCACGTTTGGAGCGTTCTATTTACCCGATAGCGTGGTCAGCAACATATTTTGTACTTGAATCTCTAAAAGCCGAAGCTATTGATGGATTTGACAGGGATCAGAATACCGCTTCATCTGTTTTCCTTGATCAATATAAGATTCCCTATCCGGAAATTTCGTTTGATATTCCAAATATTGATATTACATGTTTAATAACAATGACAGGGGATCAGTATTACGGGTTTCGGGCCTCCGTTGCCGCCACATACCAAAATGACGGAATTTCCGAAACAGTTACAGTTAAAGGGTTATTGAAAAAAGATCCAACAACCGACGCCTGGGAAACTGTGTACGGAGGCAAAGCAAAATGATCGCAAAATTCATAGCTAAAAGAAGCGGAGCTGTGCTTATTGATGTGCTCATTGCATTAACTATATTTACGTTCGGAATAATCCCCGTTATCGGGACAATCAGTTACTTATTTCATTCGGTTGTTGAATCAGGAATAATATCAAGACAGTATAATGAATTTAACGATTACGTTGGCAAGCTGATGCTGGAGCACATGATAAATCCTGTCTCAAATGATTTAGGGACGCCTTCAGGCATTCCTGACGTGAATATAATCACGTACGATCCTATTTTAGGAACTGATCAAACAATAACCGCCAGAATAATGGTCGTTCCGCGCGTATTAAGCACCGATTCCAGAAAGATCCCTGTGAGAATATATATGATTCAAAAATAGTAAAGGCCTGCCACATAAAATGACAATAGCTCAGAAAGGGTGAGGGAAATGACGAGAAAAGCTTTTTCTATAACGGAAATTGTAATGGCAATCGCCTTAATGGGGCTTGTTGGCGCCGGTATTCTTCTTCTTTTGAACACCGGAAGCACCATTGCGGGAAGAGAGGTTAATCTGAATGTTAAACTGACAGCTGAACGATTCTCGCTCGAAAGCATAAACGAACAATTACAGCGCGGAGTAAAATCCATATATGTAACAACAAGAGAATACGCCCGAACGGTTACATCAAATCCTGACTCTGATGATATAACGATTTTTCTTGATGAAGACGGACATATCATCTTACGTACACGCGGCAAAGACAATTATCTTTTCATAACTGAAAAGATCCAAAGCCTCACATTCGCAATACCTGAGAACACCACTTCGTCCGATGCGTCAACATATACAAAAGATTATTCTTTGTCTGTGCGCGTAGTCGCCAGCGATGTGGTAAACGACAAGAGCGCGCCGCGTTCAGCGGCAAGGCAAATAGCGCTTATTGGAGAACCGGATAAAGGCGGTGACAGCGCTCTGCGTCACGGCTACGGTCTCGACATGTTTTGGGAGGGTGAAGCCATAACTTACATTCCAAGATTCAACGGCCTTGACGCGTATGACCTTCATATCCACTCGAATGACGCCGAAAACATGCGCCTGGACGGCGGCGTCGCCGGTAAGAGTTCGGAGCTTATAGCCAGGTACACGATAGAATTACCGGAGGACTCGACCGGAGATGAAAGTGAAATCATATGGTACATAAGCGATACTAATGATGCAGAACCCTACAACGTTCTTCAGACTTCGCTGCCGCAAAGAGTAGCGCACGAGATTTTTCATACGGGTAATGACAGAGTAAATTTTGCGGCAACTCCGGCGTTTAACAAGAAAGAAGGTTATGTATCTTATTTGCTTAAGCCGCAGACCACGGTCGACGGATGCAAAATTACTATAGATCCTATTTGGAGCGGTTGGGTACATGTAGCTAACTTGTTGTCAATGCCAGCGGGAGGCGGATACTACGCAGCGTTGAAAAAAGCTATAGCCCAAGGCCTGATGGATGGCTCAGGCAACAAACCGGGCAGCACTCAACAGGGAGGATTTAGAAGAGATTTTGGATTGGAAGGAAACATAAAAGGCGCTGATGATATAGAATTTATTAAGGCTCAAGGATCAGGAAGCGAAGTACTGGCATTTCAAGGCGACTTAACTGAATACTATTTTGATGATGCAATTGATTATGAAGAGGAGTTCAGAATAGGCATTATCAGCAATATCCCTTTTACAAATATCGCGAATTACTCAATCGTGATAGAGGGGACGCTCATTAACGGGAGCGCTTCCAAACTTTACTCATGTCTGCTTAACGGAGACGTGTCAAACATGAGCGGGACTCAATCTGGAAACACCCGCAAAAGAGGGGCTTATTCCGGGCTCTCCCTTGAAACAAACCGCAACTACGGATTCATAATGCGACCATATCGCGCATACTTTACCAATGAAACTGTTGTTCAAGACGTTTCTTTAACGTCTGATGATCCATTCGGAGCGGAACGCGTTAAAGTCAGCAATGAATCGCCAGCGGATATTCTTAACTCCAGCGGTAGATACAGTACGAGCAAAAAATACCCTGCGTATTATCCAAAGCACCTTCAGGTACTGGGTGTACCTCCTCACTATTATGCAGGCAGGAATATGCCTTATTATAGTTTTGCCGATATTGCCTCAAATGAGAGTAATATATATAGCGATTGGAATAAGCGCACACGTATAATGTACACGATTCTTGAATACAAGACGGTAAACGGCGCCGCAAAATTTATTGTGAGAGCAAAATATTTAAGAAATTTTCTTGACGGCACATATACGGTACGCGAAAGAGAGCAGATAAGATTAAAAGGAGACCACCACTTCATGGGAAAAGATTTTTACTTGTCTGAACCGATGTGGTTCGGTGATTTCGTTGGAGCTAAATCCAGTAATGAAATTTCTATAAAGAACTATATAAATTACGTAAGCGATAAAGACTTTGCGCTTAACAGCACATCCGGAGATTTTTCAGGCGACGCCAAAGGTTACTATGCAATGAGGGTAGAAGGGGATACTACGCAGGGAAGTTTCAATCTGCTCGCAAAGTCCAAATTATTGGATATGCTATCAACAACAATATTGCCAAATGTTCCTCTATATTATGATCTTAGAAATACATTTGCCAATTTAAAGAGAGCGCGTATACTCGGAATGAGTCTTGACGTTAACGCAAAATCTAAAATTACGCTGCATAACTTAATTGTTGGCCCGGGGTTCACTCCAGAGGAATTGCTCGCGATAATGCCGGAAGGCGCTCAACTTTTATCTCCAAAGGATCTGTTTGACTTCACTCCTTTATTTGGCAACGATGCTTATAACGACTATAAAGCGAAGTATGCACAAAAGTATGGAGCGCCTTGGTATGGAATTGTAAACCCGGGAGGAATAGGCGATTTGAACGAAATACTTTTCGGCGCTCCAAATGCATGCTCCGACGGAAGAGGAAATCTTGGAAGACTGAAAGAACTGCTTGGCTCAGCTTATTCAAGCGATAATGAAAGAATAGGCGTCACGGATATACAATATCCGTACTATGTACCATATTATTTGGCGGAAAAAATCATTAGTAAGACAAACCCTTAAAACAGAATAAATAGTTTATATAAAAGACATGGACAAATGATAAAAGTAAAGGAAAAGAATAGAATTTAAGATAACATAAAATGTTTAACGGGTAGGGGCGGCATTATGCCGCCCGCCTCAAATGCTTTGAATTGCTATTATAGATTTTACATTTGTCTTTAGCTCTTCATACTTCACTCTTCACTCAACTTTTAACTTTCTTTAAAGTATCCTTCAATTCTTCAGGTATCGGGCATTTAAATAACATACTTTTTTCAGTGATTGGGTGCTGGAATTCGAGCTTCCATGAATGAAGGAAGACTCTGTTTAAATACGCTGTTTTCTCGTCGGTTCTTTTATTACCGTACAGCTTATCGCCAACAAGCGGATATCCTATCGCTTCAAAATGAACTCGAATTTGATGTGTTCTTCCGGTTATCAACCGGCATGAGAGTAGAGAATAATATCTATTTGACCAAAGCTTAGTAAATTCTGTGAGAGCTTCTCGCCCTCCTTTAATTACCGCCATTTTATGCCGGTCTGTAGGATCTCTTGATATGGGCGCATTGATGGCGCCTTCAGCGTTATTTAAATTGCCGTTCACAAGCGCAATATAAGTTTTCTGTATTTCTCTATTCTGGAACATCTTTTGTAGTTTTTCCATTGCCTTTGAATCTCTCGCGACAATCATAAGTCCTGAAGTTGTGGAGTCAATTCGATGAACTATCCCAGGGCGGGCGGTGTTATTGCATGAAATGTCGGGATAACGGTATAGCAGCCCATGAACAAGAGTACCTGTCCAATTTCCGGGGGCGGGGTGCACCACTACGCCAGCGGGTTTATTGAGTACGATTATGTATTCATCCTCGTGTACTACATCAAACGGTACATATTCAGGAGTTAGCTCAAGCGACTCCACCGGCGGCAAATTAATTACGAATTCCTGGGTTTCGGATACGGACGAGGAAGGTTTTAATTTTACCCCGCCTGAAGATATCAGCGACTTGCGTATTATCTTCTGAGCGTAGTTCCTTGTTATTCCCAACTGCTTTGAGATAAAGACGTCAAGCCTTCTATGAGACGAGTCGGATACTACGCATATTTTGTCAGCAGCTTCAAAATCAATAATGCCCTCTTCATCCGTTACACGCTTCTTCGAATCCGCATCGAAAAACACGTCCATTATTTTGCTTTATCCTTGACTGCATTCCATATTATCAAATACTGATCGTGTAAGAAAGCCAGAAAATCTTGGTCTAATTGAGGTCTTGATAATGCTACAATGTTTGGCAATGTTCCAAGCGATGTCCTGATTTGTTTTGGAGTAGCGCCATCAATTATTACCAATTTATTCTCTTTTTGGCTATTTATTACCAGTTCGTTTAGTTTTTCCGTCTGCTTCAGGCGAATCCATTCATCAATTTCATCCATATCCGGTCTTGATACATCGCAGCCTGCAGCTATCAGGAAATATCCGCTGCTTAAAGTCAGATCCAATACTTTTTGTCCTTTTAATAGATTTCTTCCTGCAAGGGTAGTGCTGCTTAACCTTGTCTGGAATTCTGCAAGACGCCTTTGATAGTATGGGAAATTGTCAGGATCAAAAGAGGACAATACGGGCAAAAGCCTCTGTGCTATGAAAGGAAGAACAGACGGGTCGCCAAAATACTTGTCGCTTTCGCTGTCATCAAAAGGGGCATTTTCATATAAAAAACGAATATTGCTATAGTAGCTTTCATCTAACCCAATATTCTTTATCTCGGAACTATCCAAAGCTATTATATATGTATCCGCATTTATAGCGCTTCTTATTTTTGCGCGGTTTGTTCTGCCATTATCCCATGTTGTGAGAGGAATGACATTTACTTTTATTCCACCAATAAAGTGAGTTAAAACAGCAATCCAAGGCGAAACAGCGACAATATCAATGGCGCATGATCGTGTAGCTACTAATAGTAAAATAAAAAATGAAAGCGCAATATTTTTAGTCCTTTTCATTTCATTTCCTCTATTGAATATTCTCCAATTCCTCAATAGCTTTACATGCGGCGCTAATTTCCGCCGCTTTTTTTGACGAGCCTTCTCCTATCCATTCTTTACTGTTGATTTTTACTTTTACTTTAAATTTGGGTGTGTGGTCTGGACCCTCAATTGATATTATCTCATAAACCGGCGCGCTATTCTTCTTAATTTGCATTAGCATCTGAAGTCGCGATTTGGGGTCTAGACTATCATCATATTTTAAAGAGAATGCGACGTGCCGCTTGACTACCCTAAATGCCTCGTCATACCCTCCATCAATATAAACAGCGCCAATTACTGCTTCTATAGCATCAGAGTAAACTGAATCAGGGCATGAAACACGTAGTGATTTCCCTCTCTGAATTATGTCCTGAATTTTTAAATATTCTCCCCAAATTACTAAAGACTCATGACGCACTATGTTTGCTCTTTTTCTGGTAAGTTCGCCTTCCGTCGAGTCGACGTAAAAATAATACAACAAGTGAGTTACAGTAAGCTCAAGTACAGCGTCGCCCAAAAATTCAAGCCTTTGATTCGATTCAGGGAGTCCATTTTCATTAGCGTATGAAGAATGACAGAGAGCGAGTTCCAGAAGCTCTCTGTCATGAAATGTATATCCTAATTTACTCTCAAAATCACGAAGTTTATTATCTCGAGACGTTATTTGTTCTGCATTCATTTAGAATTTCGAGAGTCCAAGAACTCCGTTGTGCCCTCCAAATCCAAAGCTGTTGATAAGCGTATGTTTCATGTGTTTGTGGAGTCCTTCTCCTGAAACAACATTAATGTTACATTCCGGATCCGGTATCTCATAGTTAAGGGTAGGGTGTACATACCCTTCTTCAATTGCCTGAATTGCCGCTATTGTTTCAAGAGCTCCCGCAGCGCCGAGACAATGACCGATAAGTGATTTTGTTGAATTCACTGCGATATTTGGGGTATGTTCTCCGAAAATATTATTTATCATTAATGATTCCGTTTTATCATTAAGCTGAGTTGCAGTCCCGTGTGCGTTAATGTAATCAACGTCTTCTGTTTTCCACCCTGCCATATCTAAAGCTTTTTTAGTGGCATATGCCGCTCCGTTTCCATCCGCTGCCGGGGCTGTGATATGTTCTGCATCACACGACGTCCCATATCCGACTAGCTCTGCATAGATATGTGCTCCGCGTTTTTTTGCATGTTCAAGTTCCTCAAGAATAAGAGCGCCGGCGCCTTCTCCCATAACGAACCCGTCTCTGTCCTTATCAAACGGGCGTGAAGCTTTTTCAGGCGCTTCTCTTCTTGTGGAAAGAGCTTTCATTGATGCAAACCCCGCAAGGCATATAGCCTTTAATCCTGCTTCTGTTCCTCCTGAAATCATTACATCCGCGTCATCCCTAATTATTGCATGATACGCCTCTCCCAAACTATGTATTGATGTGGCGCACGCAGTTACAACACACAAGTTTGGACCTTTTGCTTTATGGCGAATTGCAACATATGCTGTCGACATGTTACTAATCATCATTGGAATAAAAAAAGGACTAACTTTTCTGCTTCCTTTTTCAAGCATTACTTTAAACTGATCAAAAGAAGTAGCTATTCCGCCTTGTCCGCTTCCGATATATACGCCAAATCTATAAGGATCAAGCCCTTCAGTATCAAGCTTAGCATCTTCTACTGCTAATATGGAAGCCGCTAATGCAAACTGAATCGCTCTGTCCGAGCGCCTTGCCTCTTTATTATCCATCCAGATTGTCGGGTCAAAGTTTTTTATTTCGGCGCCAAAATTTATTGGGCAATCGAAAAGCTCCACTCCGGTAAGCAATCCCACACCGTTTACTCTTTCGCGCAAAGCTTTCCAATAGTTTTCTTTTCCAATACCTATCGGGCTTACGGGACCTAAGCCGGTGATGACCACTCTTTTCATCTAAAGTTCTCCTTTCAAAGTGGCTGTAACAAAAGTAATGAAGTTATTAATCAAACCACAATATAAAGCGGTCATCTTGCATTGTGAACTCAATGTATTGTAGTGGCGACATCCTTCGCGTTTTGCGCCGCCCCTCCAAAGGAGAGGAATAGCCGCCAGCTTTTGTTACAGCCCCTATAATCAACTACTCGCCAACCTCTATTTTGCTGAGAGTGTAATTCATTGCTTCTCCAACTGAAGTAAGTTTTTCTGCATCTTCATCAGGAATTTCGATGTCAAATTCTTCTTCTATTCCCATTATTAATTCAACGATATCAAGCGAATCTGCTCCGAGGTCTTCTACAAATGACGCCTCTGGGACTATTTGATCTTCTTCAACGTCAAGACGATCCATTATTATTTCTTTTAATCTTCCTAGGATTTCTTCCTTTTTCATCCATTTCACCCCCTTCTTTAGTCTTGTTAATTGCTAATACATTGTCATTCCACCGTCAACTGCCAATACTTGGCCAGTTACATAGGAAGATGATTCGGAAGCAAAAAAGGCAACCGCTTTCGCAACATCCAGAGCTAAACCAACGCGTCCTATTGGAATCTGCGAAAGGAAAGAAATCTTTAGCTCTTCTTTTAAAATGTTTGTCATATCCGTATCGATAAATCCCGGCGCAACAGCGTTAGCAGTAATCCCTTTGCTTGCATACTCCCGAGCCACGGACTTTGTAAAGCCAATAATTCCCGCCTTTGAAGCACAGTAGTTCGATTGTCCGGGGCTGCCAATTAATCCAACTACAGAAGCAATGTTTATTATTCTTCCCCATTTTGCTTTTATCATCCCGCGAATTGCTTCACGGGTGCAATAAAACACAGAATTCAAGTTGGATTGTATTACAGAATTCCACTCTTGATCTTTCATTCTCATTAGAAGATTATCTTTTGTCATTCCAGCGTTATTCACAAGAATAAGAGGAGAAGCTCCCATTTCTTTTTCTATCTCAATAAACATATTAGAAACTTGTTCATTAACTCCAACGTCCGCCCTAAATGCGGCAGCTTTCCCACCGTTTCGAGTAATCTCTTGACACAATTCAATGGCAGCGCTTTCGCTATTGCGGTAATTAACTGCGATATGCGCGCCCATAGCGGATAAATCTATAGCTATGGCTCTTCCAATTCCTCTTCCCGCACCGGTTACGAGAGCAATTCTTTCCATTTTAATTATCCTCTTTATTCATATATTGCGCGATAGTTTCAAGAGAATCCGGCGTGCCGCCGGAAATGCACTCAAGCCCTTTTTGACATCGTTTTATCAACCCGGACAACACATTACCCGGCCCAAGCTCAATAAATTTCTCAATTCCATTTGCGCTTATCTCTAATACAGAATCCTGCCAAAGTACCGGGCTATATGTTTGTTCATAAAGCATTTTATGAATATCTTCAATTTTTGAAACCGGTTTAGCCCACGCGTTACTAACTATTGGAAACTTTGGTTCCGTCCATTTGCATTTTTCGAACTGAGATAATAATTTATCAGCAACAGGGCGCATAAGTTGACTGTGAAAAGGCGCGCTGACGTTAAGTTTAATTGCTTTTTTTACCCCTCTCTGCTTAGCCAGATCAACAGCTTTTTCAACATAGGACGCCTCTCCTGATATGACTATTTGCCCGGGGGAATTGAAATTTGCCGCTTGGCATTCTGCATTTGGAGCTACAAGATAGCAAATTTCATTAATTTGCTTAGCGTCCATCCCCAAAAGAGCGTACATTTCGCCCACGCCTTCAGGAACAGCTTCTTGCATCCATTTTCCCCGTAAATGAACAAGCAACGCTCCGTCCCTTAAAGGCAAACTATCCGCTGCTACAAGAGCCGTATACTCTCCAAGGCTGTGACCGGCAGAAATTGCAGGTATTATAAAAGATTGCCCGAGGATTTCATTTTGCAGTACTCTAAGCGATGCTATACTTACGGCTAAAATTGCCGGTTGAGCGAATTCCGTGAGCCTAAGCGTCTCTTCCGGCCCTTCAAATATTATACGGGATAATGCGTAATTCAGAGAATCATCTATCTCATTGAATACATCACGCGCTGAAAGGTAACTCTCGTAAAGTTTTACTCCCATTCCGACTTCCTGTGCCCCTTGCCCGGGGAAAACGAGCGCGTATTTTATCATTCTTTGCCAACTCCCTAAAATCTAAATAAATCTTCTATAATTTGAACTGCGGGCTTAATCTCATTTACCATCGCAGATGATTGTCCTGCCATTAGAGAACCCCATTCTACGTCGCCATTTATTACAGCATCTCTTAATCGACCGGCGCCAAGCTTTTCTATTTCATCTACTCCCGCCAGGCGCTTATCCAAGGATTCAAACTCAGCGGTGAGTTTATTCCTAAGGCAGCGTACAGGATGTCCTGTACGGGCGCCTGTTATCGTCGTATCCCTGTCCTTTGCGTTGAGAATTGCTTTCTTATAATTCTCGTGTACATTACACTCATTTGAACATAGAAAACGTGTTCCAACCTGTATTCCTTCAGCGCCAAGAGCAAATACCGCTTTTGTTCCTCTGCTGTCCGCTATCCCGCCAGCTGCTATTACAGGGATCTCAACGGCGTCAACTATTTGAGGAACAAGCACCATGGTAGTCAGCTCGCCTATATGTCCTCCCGCCTCCATTCCTTCAGCTATTACAGCATCCGCTCCCTGTTTCGTGAATCTTTTTGCCTGAGCCACGGAAGCAACGATTGGTATGACTATCGTTCCGATTGGTTTCAACCTCTTTAATACCTTGCCTGCGCTGCCTGCTCCTGTTGTCACTATTGGCACTTTATGTTTTTCGGCCATATCCAAAGCTTCATCAGCAGTCGGGGACATCAACATGATGTTCAGGCCAAAAGGTTTATCTGTAAGCGTCCTGATTCTTATAAGTTCATTTTCTAACAAGTCAGGCGGCATGTTTCCTGCAGCTATGACCCCAAGCCCTCCGCTGTTGCTGACAGCGGCGGCAAGCTGCGCATCTGCTATCCATGCCATTCCTCCCTGTAAAAGCGGATATTTAGTTTGCAGTAACGTTACAATTCGATTTTGCTGCTCCACGAAATAATCACTCCAGTTCGCTACGAATTTGCTCGACTCCACCTTTTTCTATAAGGTTGTGAGCTGTTCTTAAAGCACTCAAGACTGCCGGACAATTTGATCTGCCGTGCGCTTTTATGACAACCCCGTCAACTCCAAGAAGAGGCGTGCCGCCGTATTTTTCATAGTTAAAGCGATTCCATAGTGCTTTTATCATTGGAATCATAAATACCATTCCAATTTTTGGAAGAAATCTTTGTCCCATCTCTTCTTTTATTATAGAATGCGCCGCTGACATAAGTCCTTCCCCGAACTTAAGGACAACGTTACCCATAAATCCGTCGCAAACTACTACATCAGCTTTGCCATACACAATTTCATTTCCTTCGATGTAACCCGTATAATTTAAATTGGCTTCGAGGAGCATTTCCCTCGCCTCGGCTACAACTTCATCTCCTTTGATGTCCTCCGAGCCATTAGATAAAAGGGAAACCATAGGTTTTTCAACGCCCAAAATTTTTTGCGAATAAATATTCCCCATTAATGCATATTGAAATAAATTTATTGGTTTACATCGTACAGAAGCTCCGACATCAAGAAGAAATGTACATCTGTTCACGGTTGGCAACGGAACTCCGAGGGCAGGGCGGTCGATTGAAGGTAACCTGCCAACTACAAGAACGCCGCCAGCCACTATTGCTCCGGTATTTCCAGCTGACACAAAACCCTTAGCTTCTCCTGACCTTACCATTTCCATTGCTATACGCATACTTGAAGCGCGTTTTTTCCGAATGGATATTGTCGGGTGTTCATCCATTTCAATACGTTCATTCGCATGCACAATAGATATCCTTGCTCTCTCTGAAGATGAAGATTCTTCAATGCATTTTTTTATTTGTTCGGAATCCCCAACTAAGACAAGTTCGATATCTTCAAATTCTTTACACGCCACAATAGCTCCTTTACATATTTCAAAAGGCGCGTTGTCTCCACCCATAGCATCTATTGCGATTATAATATTTTCTTTGTTTTTCACGAGAAAACAACTCCGTATTTTATTAGCTATTATATGTTAATACTTTAGTAATAAAACGCCCAATAAAAATTTCCTTATCAGCAACTCTTGTGCGAACACTAACAATAGTTGCTCCTTCTTTATTCACTCCGACTTTTGCTCTTGCAATCAGAGCATCCCCAACGCAGGCGTGCCCTTTACACTCTCCGCGCATTGAATCTACTATTACAGTGTCAGCTTCTATCACCGCTACTGCTATTGAACTTGCTTGAGCGAAAATGTAATGATCCCAGATGAGTTTAGTATTTCGAAAAGCCATATCCCGCGTAGCTTTTAGAATTGATAGAGCCCATTTATTCGGTTCAAGTCCAAGCAGATCTCCAACTATTTCCTTAAGAGACAGTGAACGTAATCGACTAATCGCCTCCTGCGCCCTCCTCTTAGTTCTCTCCCGGAGTTCCGGAATTCCAAGTAAAGCTCTGTCCAGACGAACGGTACTAATACTCACATGAAGTCTTAACGCTAATTCTTCATCCGTAGTAAGAGGATCATTCTCTATGATTTCTGATAGCTTTGTTTGGCGAGTTTTTTTTAAACTAATCATATTCTCCTCGACTAAAAAATATCATCTGGTCTTAATAGCAACTATGATTAATAGGTAGTATATTATTTTGCGAGCAGGAAGTCAAGTATGAATAGTGTGGAGTTTGGAGTGTGAAGTTAAAGGCAAAAGCAAAGAAGCTGGTTTGCTTCCCGTCACGCCGTCATAGCGAGCAAAGCGCGGCAATCGCTGCTAAAGGCAGCTCGTAAAGACAGACGCTGCTTTGTATTTTCGTTTTTCACTTCACACAAAAGCGGGCGGCAAGGCGCCGCCCCAGCAAACCCCGTTAAAAATTTAACAAAACTAAATTAATGCTTTTTATTTGAATTTTGGTGCACTTTTTCTTTAAGAGCTTTTCCTGGTTTAAATGCAGGAATGTCTCTAGCAGGAATCTTAATTTTCTTGGTTGGATCTTGAGGATTCCGTCCCTCTCTTGCAGCACGTCTGCGTACCTCAAATGTGCCGAATCCAACCAACTGAACCTTGTTATGCGATGCTAACGCTTCTGAAATTGAGTCAATTACCGCAGAGACTGCTGCTCCAGCATTTTTCTTAGTAAGACCAGATTTCTTTGCCACTGCATCAATTAATTCCGCTTTAGTCATAATCTAACCTCCTTCCCAAGATTAATTTTTTAATCTATGACTTGCTAATGAACAACGATACTTTTACCGTAAAAATGCGAATCCGTCAAGGTATATCACTCATATTTCAGATAAATATTAATCTAACTTGAACTATTTCAAAATAAATTTGCATGTTCAGCCGTCATATTATTGTAAAAGAGCGCTCAATGTCAATGTTTACTTTATCTACTTATAGAAGTTAAGCTTTTGGATTACAACTTCTTTAATATACCTAAACCCCGACTGATTCCAGTCGTACCCGCTAAAGCTGAAGGCTATTACAATAATTATTCCGCATATGACTAAAGAAAACATTATTTTTATAATTTGAGTAAAAACATGGGGTCTCTCTTTTGGTTTTTTCCAAGGTTCGGGTTCACTGTAATAACTCTTCAGATTCCCGTATTCGTCGCTTGATTCTTCCTCGAATTTCCATTTTATCTTCATCTGCCCTCACCACTCTCTTTTGTATTTTGTTCTTGATTAAGCGATAGTCTAACCGAAGGCTCCGATGAGCCTAAGGAAAAAAAACATGATTGGCGTCATTATAAATTGAATTGTATTGGTAAATACCATTATCAACAAAATATACATGCCGTATTGTTCAAGAGAATAGTAAAATCTTAACCATTTAAAAGGAATGAAACTGTACAGTATTTTTGAACCGTCAAGCGGCGGAATTGGGAGGATATTAAAAGCTGCTAAACTGACGTTTATGAATATCATTGCATTGATAAAATACATCGCTCGACCAAAAGCATATGATGGAGCAATGTTAGAAACTAATAATTTTCCAATCAAAGCGAACACAAATGCAGTCAATAGATTGCCTGCAATTCCGGCAAGTGATACTATAACTATATCTCTTCTGACGTTTTTAAAATATCTGGAATTGACAGGAACAGGCTTTGCCCATCCAAATCCTGCAAAAAACAGCATGAGAACCCCTATAGGGTCAAAATGTTTTATAGGATTGAGCGTTAGCCTTCCCTGCATTTCTGCTGTTCTATCCCCCAATAGTTTTGCTGCGTAACCGTGGCAAAACTCGTGGAAAGAGATTGCCCATAAAACAACAGGGATTTTTAATAAGAAATCAATAATATTAAAAAGATCCAATTGCCTCAGCATTATTATCCTCCAATAATGTAACTTGATATATATAATTATCTCATTATTTTCTGCAAATAAACTCCAAATAGCCCGGATCAATCCCCAAATCTGTAAGGCGATTTCTTATCAATACCGGGTTTTCAGTTATACATAAATTCCATTCTTTTTCCATCCTTGAAGGAATAGCCGTGGAAAATACATCACGTTCTATCGCCTGCAAAAGAAGCTCAAAAGTATGTTCTTCAAATTTGAACCCTAATCTTTGTTCAAAACGTATTCCGCGTAAAATTCGGGTTGGGTCGTCTATAAAACTTCTATCATGAAGCACTCTTAAAAGCCTGGCCTTTATATCCGCTCTCCCGTTGAATATATCGTAAACATTTCCCCAGTCTTTACTCATTATCGATATTGCCATTGCATTAATTGTAAAGTCGCGTCTTTCAATATCTTCTTTTATATTTGCCGGTTTCAGTTGCGGCTTCTTCCCCGGTTCAGTAAATAATTCACTTCTCGTTGAGATAAGGTCAATTCTCTGTCCCGTAAACTTGTTTATTAAAGTTCCGCTTCCATAGCGTTTATAAAAATTCATTTCCCAGTCATTTTGTCTGCATTCTTTTCTATATATATCATGAAGCAGAGCTATAGCATTACCTTCAATAACGACATCAATATCGGTAGTATTGCGATTCAGGAATATATCTCTCACTGCTCCTCCTACGAGGAAAGCGCGTTTTCTCATTTGTTCAGCATGATAACTAATTAAGTGCAATAAATCAATTGTTTTGCGGTTAAGACATGCATCAATCGTATTTTTAGCCCGCTCCGCGAACATTTTCGCTAACTTGGAAAGTTTTGCCTTTAGTTCTTTATAGCTACAGTCATTTATTATAAGGAAATCCGACTTTTTTATCCGTTCTTCCGATGATAGATAAAAAGATTCTCTTCTGTTAATTTCAGATTCATCCCAGCCGCGTTCGTAACATCTATGTTCGCGAGCGATTCTTGGCGCCGTAACAAAAATTGTTCTATTGACCCATGCAGGAATCCCAAATTCAAATAAAAGCGGAATTTCAATTACTACCCATCCATCTATAGTTTTTATTCTGTCCTCAATTATCTGCATTACTTCAGGATGAATTAATCCACATGCGAAGCGATTTTCGTCAATATCTTTGAATATTAAATTTGCCACGGCTTTTAGATTTACTTTGCCTCTTTCGACAATTTGAACTCCCCATCGCTCTACAGCTTTGGAAATAATTTTTTCGTTCTTCCACAGTTCTCTTACAATCTCGTCCGCGTCGATTCTAAAGGCGCCCATTTCCTCAAAAATCTTTGCGGCAGTAGATTTACCGGCGCCAATATCGCCTGTTATTGCCGTAACCCACATTTTTTTCTTTTTCCTCTCCATGATCGTCGGTTATTTTCAATTCCTCCGGTATTTCGTAAATGAAACGTGAAAATCCGTTACCATATGTTAAGCCAAAAAGCCGCCTTGTACGAGCAGCGGTAAGAAATAGTTTTTCTTCTGCCCTTGTAATGCCGACGTAACAGAGGCGCCGCTCCTCTTCCATCTGCCCCGAATCATCGAACGCCCTGAAATTTGGGAAAATAGCCTCCTCCATTCCTACTATAAATACAACGGGAAATTCTAATCCCTTTGCAGAATGCAGGGTGAGCATATTTACTTTGTTTCCGTCTGAATTTGATTTGCTCTCCATATCGGTAAACAAAGCTACTTCAGCAAGAATTTCTGTCAAGTTTCCTTCAGGAGGCGCCAAAGAACGAAGCTCCTCAATATTTCCCGCGCGATCTTCCCAATCTTCCGGGTATTCATCCCGTAGCGCCTGTTCGTATCCTATTACATTCATTATATATGTAAAAATGCTTGATATGTTTTTCGAATTATGGGATACAGCGGCAATATGTTTTGCAAAAGCATGAAATGCCGCAGTTACTTTTGATGATAATTTTAACGGGTCAATTTTTGGATTTTTAATCTCTTCCGCTACTTGCGACCAAAACTCTCCCTGCGTTTCATATTTAAATAAATGCTCTATATTTTCCAGCCAAAGAAATAATTTTTCCAGCGTTTTCACTCCAAGCCCGCGCGCGGGAATATTTGCCACTCTAAAAAATGATAAACGGTCAAGCGGGTTTACCGCCAGCCTCATGTATGCTAAAACGTCCTTCACTTCTTTACGTTCATAAAAAGCAGTTCCTCTTACAACGTGGTATGGTATGCGGGCTGCCAAAAATTGCTGTTCATAAATACGGCTCATTGCATTCGTTCTGTACAATATTGCTATATCTCGATAGGAATAGCCCTCATTTTCATGCAAATATTGTATTTGTTCGGAAATAATCTCCGATTCTTTATACTCATTCTGAGCAAGAATGGTATGGACTTTATCTCCTTTGTTACCTCCCGCTTTTGCGCTCCAAAGGTTTTTTTCATGTCTCGAACTATTGCTGCGTATAAGAGCATTGGCAGCTGATAATATATTCTGAGTGGAACGGTAGTTTTGCTCCAAAACGATCCTTTTCGGTGTATGGGCAGCGAAATCCTTTTCAAAACTTAGTATCATTCTCATATCAGCGCCCCGCCAGCCATAAATTGATTGATCCGGGTCTCCCACAACCATTATAGAATTATTCTCTCCCACAAGGCTTCGGAGCATCAAGTATTGCGGTTGATTTACATCCTGATACTCGTCGACCAATATCCATGTGACGCGCGACTGTTCCGCTCTTAACAGAAGAGAGTCCGTTGACAGCAACTTTAACGGGTATATCAAAAGATCGTCAAAATCTAATGCGTTTCTTTCAACAAGAGCTTTACTATAGATATTTGCTATATCCAAATAAATCCCTTCAAGCTCAAATTCTTTATTATTTGGAGTCCATTTTGATTTTGCATTGGACACCGCTTCCAGCACGCTTGACGGTTCTATATCTTTTGGATTCAGATGAAGCTTCTCCATTATCTCTTTTATTAGTGAACGGCTGTCGCCTCTGTCAAATATGATAAAGTTTGGTCTTATGCCAAATTTTGCAAGCTCGCCCCCATGCCTGAAAAGAAATTTCAGCCCAAAAGAATGAAAAGTGCTTATCTGCACATCCCTGGAAACTTCCCCTATCATGGAGCTTATTCTTTCTCTCATCTCAGACGCGGCTTTGTTGGTGAAAGTTATCGCAAGAATTTTCCACGGAGGAATTTTCTTTTCCGAGATAAGGTAAGCTACTTTATGGGTAATGACCCTTGTTTTACCGCTTCCGGCGCCTGCTAATACAAGTAAGGCAGTTGCTTTGTCTTTACAATATTCAACTGCTTCCTGCTGCATTAAGTTCAGTTTATTATTACTGGTCAGAATCAATTTCCTCCTGTCGCTGTTTACTGCTGTATCTTGTATCGTTGATATTCCGGTGAATCATTTCTTCTTTTCCTTGATTTTTTGGGTAATAAATTCTATCCAAACGTCTATACCGTTTCCGTTTACTAAATCTACTTCAAAGACAGGCACGACTGGATTTATTGAAGAAATATCCTCCCTGAACATTTGCATGTCAAATCTGACATATGGCAAAAGGTCTGTTTTTGTAAGAATTATTGCAAGAGAATTAGCGAATAGCATCGGGTATTTCAGCGGCTTATCCGCTCCTTCCGGAGTGCTTAGCACAGCAGCTTTGAAGTCTTCCCCAAGATCAAACTCCGCAGGGCAAACCAGATTACCAACGTTTTCAACAAATAGCACGTCAACATCATCAAGAGGCATTTCATTTATCACGCGATCAACAATATGAGCTTCAAGATGACATCCTCCATGCGTATTTATTTGGTATGAATTTACGCCCAAAACTGCTAATCGCTCAGCATCCCTCGAAGTTTCAAGGTCGCCTTCAATTACCGCCATGCGAAAACTCGCTCGTTTTGCAGTTTCTTCAAGCAATGTAGTTTTCCCGCTGCCTGGAGACCCTATTAAATTTATGAATAGAATACCTTTACTACTCAAATTTTCCTTAATTGAGAAAGCGTATTTTTCATCAGCCGCCATAACGGACTGCTGAAGCAGGACAACATCGCTCATATATTTTTATCCTCCTATTTCAATTGATTCAATAATAAGTTCCATTCCTGATACAAGGTCCACGTTCATTGATCCGCAATTTGGGCATACAAACCTAAACTCTTCAGTATCACTGCTTTTATTGCAGCTGTGGCATTTAAAAATTATTGGCGTCTCAATTATTGAGATTTCTGATCCTTCCAATTTGGTCCCAACAGTAGCAGATGAAAAAGCAAACGCAAATATTTCCGGCTCAATTTGCCGAAAATGCCCTACTTTGAGAGTAACTCTCAAAACGCGCTTCCATTTATTTTGCTCACAAAGATTTGATATGGTTTTTACGACAGACATTACAAGCGAAAATTCGTGCATATCACATCATCTTTCTCTTCATAATAAAATACTTAAGAAGCATTATCGTACACAGATAAGCTTTTGTTAAGAGTCATTAAGATTTCATTGAAGGACATGTCGTTCGAAGAAGCATTGTAGAAAATGTGGCTTAAAGTTAGTACTACTTTACATTTAAGCTGATTCATGGCATCGCTTAGTTGATCTTGATATCCCAATACTTTGTTAATAACTCCATTCAAAGGTTCTTCGGATAAAGTTTCCGGCAGTATAATAATAACTGAGAATTCATCAACGCGAGAAACAGTATCGCAATTTCTCAGTGAATTCTTTATATAAATGCAAAATAAACGGAAAAAACCCGACTCAGACTTTTTATTTGTATAGCTTTCATCTTCGTTATCATAAATAAAGTTAATCTTTACCAGCATAAATACACCCCAACGCTTGTAACGTTTAATCCTCATAACTTCTTCTTCAATTCGTATTCTGCAATAGTCTTTTGAAAATATATCAGTCTCCGTATCTTGTATAAGCATTTCAGGCCTGAATAATGCCGAATTAATTTTGTCTTCATTGAAAGCATACCATGTCCTGTCTTTTGATTCCTGCTGATCTACATACAACATTTTCTTGCCAAATTGGATTTTTCCGCTCGGCGGTATTAAATTTTCAACTTTTGTTTGAAAAAGTTCATTTTTATCCTTTCCAATTATTTGCGTTAATCCATTGCTTATCGATATCAACGATCCGTTTTTATCGGACACGCACGCCGGGAACGGGTAACTTTCGAAAATATCATAAGAACTTAGTATTGATTGATTTGAATTACTTGCTCTGCCCTTTGAAAAAGCAATGTAGCCTGATATTATCAATCCAATTAAGATAAGTAAAACTCCAACCCAAGTTATGAGGTGAACGCCTGTTTGTATAGCTAAAACAGACATAATTCCACCTTGGGCGATAAATTGTATCGGAACAAGCCAATGACGCATTCCGTTTAATACTGTCCAGATATACATTATCGTTAATGTTATTACAAATAAAATGAGCAGAACCCATATTCCAAAGGGTATAATTCCGCCATCCTCCATAGACATAGCGCGGGTGATAATATATATTGGTATTGCTAATACAGGAGGCGCCGTTAACAAAGCCAGTAAATTTTTCATATAAAAACCTCTTGACTTAATCACGATATAAAGGCAAATTTATCTTTTTTAAAATATGTTCTATAATACCTTATAAATGTATAATCGGAGGGAATAATTTTTGCTTAAATGTGGAATAATTGGATTACCGCTTTGCGGTAAAAGCACTTTGCTTAATGTCATTACAAAAGCCGGAGCAGAAGTAAAGCCTTATGCAAGTGGAAAAACCGATCCCAATCGCGCGCTCGTCAACGTGCCTGATGTACGTTTCGACAGTTTAGCGGAAATTTTTGAACCCAGAAAAATAACGCCAGCTTCAGTAGAATTTGTCGATATAGCAGGTTTATCCCGGGATGCAAGCAAGGGCGCAGGCCTTGGAAATTCTTTTCTTTCATTTGTTTCGGAGACAGATGCTTTACTTCATGTAATCCGTATGTTCGGAAATCCGGAAGTAATTCATCCGGAAGAGACCATCGACCCGGTTCGAGATTGGCAAATAGTTGAAATGGAGCTAATATACCGCGACCTTGGAGTGATAGAGAATAGGCTCGTGAAACTTGCCGCTAAGAAAAAAAACAGTCCCGAGGAATTAACGGAAATTGCTCAACTAAATCGGCTTCAGGAGCATCTCATGGAAGAACGCCCGTTAAGAGAACTTGCTCTTACAGATAATGAAAAACGCGCGATGGCCGGTTTCGCATTCCTGACTTTAAAACCCGAACTCATTGTCCTCAATTTGGATGAATCTCAAGTATCTTTTACTGAACAAGACGAAGCTAACGTTAATAAGCTTCAGGACATAGTATTATCCCGAGGGCTCCAGATAATAAAGATTTTTGGAAGAATGGAAATGGACATTTCTGAACTAGCGCCTCAGGATCAAATTGAATTTATGGGCGAATTGGGAATAAATGAATCCGGCAGAGAACGCCTTATAAAAGAAGCATATGATTTGCTCGGGTTAATATCCTTTTTTACGTGCGGGAAAGATGAAGTTAAAGCGTGGACGCTACATAAAGGAAGCAATGCCGTGTGTGCGGCGGGAACTATTCATTCCGATCTTGCCCGCGGCTTCATTCGCGCGCAGGTCGTTCATTATGACGATTTCAAGGCGCACGAATATTCTATCCCAAATTGCAGAAATAAGGGTGTTTTACGCCTTGAAGGTAAAGAGTATACTGTTAAAGATGGAGACATAATTGAAATAAGGTTTAATGTTTAAATAAATTGAGGGGGATAAATTGCAATGCAGATTGGATTTGACGAACTGATATCAATGCTTCTTGCCAGAATGGACGGCATGAGCATGGAGGATGAAAATATTAAAAGCAGATTTAATATAGTGGCTCGCGTCCTGTATAAAAAAGGAATCCTTACTGATCAGGACATAGTAGAATCAGTTAAAGACGAGCATAAAGTGCTGAAAGAAATAGGTCTTCTGGAAAAAGAACCTGAAGAGACAGCAGTGCAAACTGTCGCAAACAGCATTATACTTTGGCTCAAGGGAGATTCTACAACAATACGCAAGAGTATGGAAGAGTATGAGCGAAAAGTACAGGAAGCTATGGCTCGTCAGCAGCAAAAATCAAAACTTGATGTAGCTCCAGCTGCAGCCCTTCAGCAACTTGACCGAATCAGCGGAAAACAATCCGGCAATAAAAAAATAATATTCTAAAATAAGCGCGTAAAGGAAACAGGATAAATTGACGAAGATAGCAAATATATGGGCAAGCGTGGGTAAAAATCCGCTTTTTGTTGCAGTACTGGATATTATTTCAATTTTTATTGGAGTGTATTTGGGTTTTGCTTTGCGATTTACTATCTTTGTCCCAAATATATATTGGGGAGATTTCATTAAGGTCAGCGCTGTATTTTATTCTTCCGTAGCGCTTATATTCTTATTGTTCGGTGATTACAAAATACTTTGGACTCAAGGTACGATAGAGGATTACACTGCCTATGTAAAACATTATTCTCTAGGAGTTACTATTTTTATACTTATAATTACATTATTCCCTATAGCGTTTCTTCCACGATCAAGTTTAGTCATTGTGGTATTAGCAGGGCTAGTGTTCTGCGGGACTCTTAGAGTATCATGGAGGGTTCTCGTTCCGGATCGTTTACGAAAGATAACCGGCAAGAGGACAATAATCGTGGGCGCTGGAGAAGCCGGAACCTTATTGGCAAGGGATCTCAAGAGCAAACCAAGTGAATTAATGCCTATAGGATTCATTGATGATTCACCGGACAAGATAAAACGTTCAATTGCAGGCCTTCCGGTTTTAGGAAACTGTGATGATCTCGCGAGAATAGCCAAGGAGAAGAATATAAGCGTTGTGCTTATTGCCATGCCAACAGCTTCAAATCAGCGTATCCGCGAGATTTTTGATATAACAGCCTCTCTCCGGGTATCCGTCAGAGCTTTGCCAAGCTTGAGAGAGCTTGCAGGAGGTCATGGACTCTCTCATCACTTAAGAGAAATAGAACTCGAAGATTTGCTTGGCCGAGGAGCAGTTGATATAGATTCAGAAGGAATTTCATCGTTAGTATCAGGACGTACGGTTCTCATTACGGGAGCAGGAGGCTCAATAGGAAGCGAAATAGTTGCACAATTGCTTGACAATAACCCTGAAAGACTTCTTCTGCTTGGTCATGGAGAACAGTCCATATATACCCTGCTTGAAAATATTAAAAGCATTTCATCCAAACCTGTTCCAAAGTTTACCCCAATTATTGCGGACGTTGCTGATACAGTAGTTATGCCTCGAATTTTCGAGAGATGGAAACCTGAGATAATCTACCATGCTGCAGCCCATAAGCACGTTCCCTTAATGCAGGAAAACCCGCTTGAATCTTTGAGGGTAAACGCTTTCGGAACATATCAACTGGCGACATTGGCAGGAGAATTTAAAGCTGAGCGAATGGTTATGATTTCAACTGATAAAGCCGTCAATCCCACAAGCATAATGGGAGCGACGAAGCGGGTAGCGGAACTTGTCCTTCAGGAAGTTCAGCAAAAATATACCGAAACAGCTTACATGGCCGTTCGATTCGGCAACGTTCTTGGAAGCCGCGGCAGCGTCGTCCCGAAATTCAAAGCGCAAATAGAGGCGGGTGGGCCTGTTACAATAACGCACCCCGATATGAAGCGTTATTTTATGCTGACTTCCGAGGCAGTAAGCCTCGTGCTAGAAGCCAGCGTCATAGGAAAAGGCGGAGAAGTTTTTGTGCTTAACATGGGCGAACCAGTGCGAATCTCCGATATGGCTGACATGTTAATCCGCTTGCATGGCTTTATTCCTGGAGAGGAAATAAAAGTTGAGTATACGGGAATAAGAGATGGAGAGAAATTATTTGAAGAACTGTTTTACGATCCAAACCATGTTGACATTACAACGCATCCAAAAATATTTTCATCCCGGCTAAACGTTTCAAACGGCATTGCAGAACGTGTAAAAATTGCCATACAGCAAGGGAATGAAAAAGTGGTTTCGTCTATAATTGAAATGGTCCCGGAATTTGATTTTAGGAGGGCTTAATATGCGTTACATATCATGTTTGCTTATTATATGTTTATTTGCAGCTTTATTATCTCTGCCAATGGCATCGTGCGCAACAGAACAAAGCGGCGCTGCGCCGGACGAGCAACTCGCGTCCGCAGTCAATGCTTTTGCAGTAGATGTTTATAAGCAATTAGCGCTGAAAGGAGGCAACATATTCTTCTCTCCATACAGCATCTCGTCAGCCATGGCTGTGGCATATGCAGGAGCAAGAGGCAATACAGCAGTCGAAATGGCAAAAGTACTGCACTTTACCAATTACAAATCCGATATACACGCTGCGATTAAGTCTTTGCAGGACGGCTTCGATTCTATTCCCGAGGAGGATGGAGCTTTAAGCGTCGCTAATCGGCTCTGGCTTGACAAAAAAGAGGAGCTCAAACCTGATTATTCGGCGCTTGTCGAGACAAATTACGGCGCAAGCATTGAGATTGCAGACTTTTTTAACGAATACGAGAAAGCGCGCGTGGAAATCAACAATTGGGTTACTGAGAAGACCCGGGATAGAATTAAAAATCTCCTGCGGCCAGGCGAGGTCAATTCAATAACTAAACTTGTCTTAGTAAATGCAATTTACTTCGATTCCGTCTGGTTGAATCCTTTTGATAAATCGGTAACGACTGAAGAACCGTTCCGTACAGGAAAGGATAAGCAACGTAACGTTTCCATGATGCACAGAACCGGTGATTTCTTTTACGGCGAAAATGCGGCCGCGCAGTGGATAATAATTCCATATAGGATATCCGGTTTCTATATGACTATTTTTTTACCGCGTGAGAACGAATCGTTCACTCAAATGAAAGAGTTCGAAGGCAAACTTTCCAATAAAGCGCTGAACTCGTGGATGGAGGACATGCGGGAATGCAAAGTGGCTATAAGCATGCCGAAATTCAAGGATAGAAGTCGTGTAAACCTTACTGACATCCTCCAGATGCTCGGAATGAACCTTGCTTTCGATTGGACAAAAGCGGATTTTTCGGGCATGGTAGCGGAACCGCTGAGAAATGGTTACACGCTTTGCATATCCGACATAATACATCAGGCATTCATCGAACTTGACGAAGAGAGAACCGTGGCCGAAGCAGCTACTGCTGTTGTGACGACAACCAGCGCTTCCATATACAATCCTGATCCTGAAATAGAATTCCGCGCAGACCGCCCATTCTTATACAGTATAACCGACGGCTCGGGCGCCATCCTTTTCATGGGACGTATGGCGGACCCGAGATAAAAGGAGAAAACATGAAAAAAGTACTGTCGAGAGATGAAATCAGCAACGAACACAAGTGGAACCTTGAACTTATATATAAGTCGCCATCAGTATGGGAAAAAGCTTTCAAAAAAGCAAAGTCCGATATTGCACGAATTTCAGATTTCAGGGACAAGCTGAGCGACAAGGAAAAGCTGATTGAGTTCTTTAAACTCGAAGAATCAATTGCGATTGAACTTGGGAAGATTTACGTTTACGCGCACATGAAAAGCCATGAAGACCTCAGGACGTCCAAATATCAGGAATATGCAGCCCGCGCGGATATTCTCAACACTTTGTTTGCTGAATCGACAGCTTTTTACGCTCCAGAAATCCTTAAAATTCCAGAGAGTGAGCTTCAATCTTTTTTAGATGATGACAGATTGAAAATATACGCTTTTCACCTTGAAGAGCTGTTACATTCAAAATCTCATACGCTTTCCCCCGAACAGGAGGAAATACTGGCAAGGACATTAGAAATAGCACGTACGGTGGATAGTGTATTTACGATGCTTACCGAAGCGGACATGAAATTTCCAACGATAACAGACGAAGCTGGAGAGAAAATTGAGCTTACCGAGGAACGGTATTATAAACTGAACCGTTCAAAGAATCGCAGAGTCAGAAAGGCAGCCTTTGAAGGGTTGCTTACCACTTACTCGAAATATCGCAATACTTTTGGAGCTCTATATCAGGGTTCTGTGAGAGGCGATTTGTTTTTTTCGAAAAGCAGAAAGTATGCATCGTGTCTTGAGGCTTCTCTTCACTCGGATAACGTTCCTGAGTTTGTTTATGAGAATGTAATTAATTGCGCTAATGAACATGCGCATGTTATGCATGACTACATGAAACTGCGCAAACGCGTTCTCAAACTAAAAGAGTTGCATATGTACGACTTGAATGTCCCTCTCGTTGAGGAGCCGGAATCTGAGTTTTCTTACGAAGAAGCAGTTGAAATGGTAATGGACGGCCTTATGCCGCTTGGGGAAAAATACTGTAAAGCATTAATGCAGGGATTTAACGACAAATGGATAGATGTATATGAAAACGAAGGAAAAAGAAAGGGCGCCTATTCATGGGGGAGTTACGGCACAAACCCATATGTACTTTTGAACTATAACGGAACTCTAAGGGATGTTTTCACGCTGGCTCATGAAATGGGACATTCGCTTCACAGTTACTGGTCTCATAAAGCACAACCGCAAGTTTACGGCGATTATACTATATTTCTTGCGGAGGTAGCCTCAACAACGAATGAAATGTTACTAATCCGCCACTTATTGAAAGTGAGGCTAAAAGAGCGTAAATGGCTCCTGAACTATGGTTTGGATATGGTGCGCACAACTTTATTCCGTCAAGCGATGTTTGCCGAATACGAACGGGATACTCACGCAATGGCGGAAAATGGAGAGATCCTTACGCATGAATCGCTGTGTGAATTATGGAAGAAACTGAATACAAAATATTATGGCCCGGAAATGACAATTGACGGCTTGATTGAAATGGAATGGGCGCGCATACCTCATTTTTACTCAGCGTTTTATGTTTATAAGTATGTCACAGGATTTGTTTCCGCCTGCGCATTGTCTAAACAAATAATAGAATCAGGAAAACCGGCGCGCGAAAAATATCTTGATTTTTTATCCAAGGGGGGCAGCAATTGGCCGCTTGATATCCTCAAAACGGCAGGAGTGGATTTGTATTCAGCAGCTCCATTTGTCGACGCTATAAACATGTTTAAAGAATGGCTAGCAGAATGGGAATAATAACGAGTTGTACTCACCAAAGTGAACGAAACTTGCCTAAACCGCGTCTTTGCGAACCGCGTCTTTTTGCGGTGAAGCAATGGTCACGAGTTAAACTCGCCACAGTGAACGAAACTTGCCTAATCCACGTCTTTGCGAGCTGCGTCTTTTTGCAGCGCGGCAATCCAGTGGTTTTTGGTACTTTGGTACTCTGGTACTATAGTTTCATGGTAATCCAGTGTCTTTGCGAACCGCGTCTTTTTGCGGTGAAGCAATCCAGTGTCTTTTGCATTAACATTTACTATTTTCATGCTAAATTCTGATAAAGAGATAAAATGTGAATACGGACTTTTTGGAAACGCGTTACGCGTTCTCTTATTGCTGATATGCATGGCTGTTTTCGTGCCGTCAATGCCAGTGAACTATTTCACAGTCAAGGGTAGGGGAGAACTGCTGTTCTCCTGTCCGATGCCCAATGGATACTCGTTCGTTACAACTTACATCCATTCGCTTGAACGGACGCCTGTACTGGACGACTACAGATTTGTAAGTGGTCATATCTGGGGATGGGAAGAGTGGACAAAATCCCTAAACGCCGGTTTGCCGTCTGCTTTATCTTCAGGTTTCAAGCTTATCGTATCAAATCAATGGATGATAACGAGAGGCGGCAGACGGTCGGGAGCGATAAACTACCGTGTGGGAACAGACGTTTTCGGACGCAACAAATGGCGTCTTAACCCGTGGGAAGAGATAAATATTTTCGAGAAGTACCCCAAGTACAGATTATCTTTTGAAGCGTCTGTAGTACCTTTTAGATTAGCGACAATCACAGGTTTCAACGCATATTTCAGATAAAGCAAGTAATTTCAATACTTAGAATACCGCTTTGACTACATTTTTACATCTTAATAAGTTTTTTCCTTTTCAAGATAAGTCATAAACATCTTTTAATGGATTTCATAAACCGCAAGTTAGCGCAACTTAAAAACGACTGCCATTTGATATACTGCCAATAATAAGAAAAAGAATTTTGTTTTATCTTCGCCGCCATTTCGTTGATTGTTCGAAACCGAGCGGATACTACTTAAGAATTACTGTCTCACAACTTATGTAATTTCACTTCGAGGCAAACCTGCATAACCACTTGAAATAACAGTTATCAATGTTTTATAAGTTAATATTTTACAAAAGTTAGTTGTTTTCAAGAATAAAAAAAATATATGCTTGACATATTTACTCCAGTATTTCTTCTTGTAAATATACAAAGCAATGCAGTAATGTGATGAAGTGAAGTGCGAAGAATAGACATATTCTTTAAACAAAGAAGATGACGATTTATGACTACATCGATAAATATCGAAAAGGCATTGACAAGATCAGAAGAGAGTTCAACGTCCTCTTTAATGAAAATATACTTGGACTAATTCTTGAACCGCTTTCATATTAGAGATCGGAAGCGTATATAAAAATATCGGCAAGGAGGTGATAAATTACGAGATGTGCGTGTTAGAGCCCGTGGACGCTAACGATGGTAATTCGGGAGAAGAGCTTCCAGCAGCGTTTACAGGTGTAGATGATGAGCTCTCAGTTTTGGAGATTAATGATATTTATGAAAACGACGTTAAGGAGGTGAAATATGATGAGATATGCGTTTTGAAACCCGTAAAAGACAACGACGAAGCAATTAGTGATCAGCAATTACCCCGGCAAAATGTAAACCGTCCCAAGATAGACATTACGTTTTCGAAAGTAGCCCCGACAGTTTAGTCAGAGCTTCACCGGATTTAAAATAACAGATTGTGCAAATGCACAATTTGATTTGAGAGAGCAGGAAATCTACAGTTTGGATTATGATTGTTATAAATATTCAGTTATTTATTCAATCAAGAAAGGAAGGGAGTTGAAAAGAAAAACAAAATGACATGAATTAATGCAGCAATTTTGTATAATTTAGATAGTTGAAAAGAGTCCGGGTATATAAATATTGAAAAATCAAACTGTAACATAGCACAATAAGGAGGTAAGAAGATGATTAAACGTTTTTTGATTTTGTTCACGGTTTGTTTTGTACTGACGTCTGCGCACCCTGCGAGCGCCACCACGACTTTTCTTCGCGAGCATATAAATGAGTGCGAGGGATTGTTCCGTAACTTTTACGCGAACGGCGATGACGGTTTCGTATTAATTAATTACGAGCCAGGCGTAGAGCCAGTTAAAAAAGTAGTAAGAGACAGTTCAATAATAAAGAATAGAGAATTTTGTTTTATAAGATACACATACAATCACAATGGAGAATTATGGGGGTTTTTAATACATTACCGTTACAATCATAACTTTGCTAGTATTTCCGGCTGGGTACCCATGAATCAACTCCTGCCCATGTATGGTTCTACTACATTCTTTGAAGAGCATGAAAATGAGTTTTATCCATACACCGGCGATTATAAGGTACTAAAAGCGGCTGAAAGAGTAATTTTGTGGCCATGGCCGGGGTCAGGTAAAATTAATAAAGGATTGTTTTGGAGAGCAAGAACAATCGAAGCGAAGGAAGTAGAAAACGTAGGCATATCATATGCCTATAAAGACAATGATGGCCGGGAATGGGGTTATGTTATCTTTAATACTTTTGTAAAAAGCAATAAAGTTCGTTTGGATATTCAGAGCGAGAATTATAACTATACCAATGGGTGGATTTGCGTCAGCGATCCGGCTAATGAAGACATACCAGCATTTAATCCACGATTGTCACCCTGGCCTGAGGAAGTGTTTATACCCCCTCATATAATTACATCGGGCGATAACACTTTTATAGAAGATATAACAGAAGATAATAGGAACGTATGGATTCAATTTTCAAAATCATTACTATTTCGCCCATTTCATTATAGAGAAGGACTAATAGGCATACCAATGAACTCATCATTTTATGAAGGTTCTCCACCTCCATTTCTCATAAAAAATGATAATAATTATGCTGAAAAAGTACAAGGACTTTGGAAACGGCTTTATGAGGAATTATCGGACGCTGCAAAACCTGAGCGTTTCAAAATTCTATATGCATTTGCCTTTAATTTAACAAAAGAAGAACACGCTTTGTGTGAAGCGCAACCGGATGAAATACTGTATAT
>Ga0082212_10000169_pt1 | contig 96515 bp, 88 predicted proteins | sample TergutNt197P3_FD_71548 | JGI IMG/M metagenome (GOLD analysis project Ga0082212, IMG submission 71548) | Neocapritermes taracua P3 segment gut microbial communities from Petit-Saut dam, French Guiana - Nt197 P3 | ecosystem: Host-associated > Arthropoda: Insects > Digestive system > Gut ...
GAGAGTGGATACGGCGGGGCTCGGGATGCGTGAGTGAGTGGCGGACGGGGGATGCGGACGCGGGATGCGGACGCGGGATGCGGACGCGGGATGCGGACGCGGGATGCGGACGCGGGATGCGGATGGGGGATGCGGATGGGGGATGCGTGAGATGCGGGACGTGAGATGTGGGAATGGTGGTCCCCCGGTCTTGCCGGAGACCGGGAGACCTTCCCGTTGTGGCTGACGGATTGCGCTTTCCGTTTTTTATTCCATGGCTTCTCTGATTTTTTCGAACAGTGTGTTAATGATGCCTATCAGCTGTTCTCTGAATATCGCGACCACGGCTATGACGACGAAGATGAGCATGACGATGGCTACGATGTTAACCTCACCTGTTTCATCTTTGATAACTTTTTCGACCTTGTCCTCAAGCTTGCTCTTGGCGGTAAGGACTTTGGATACGAACCATAATCCCATTTTCAACACTCCTTTCTATGAGATCTATTTGATTAATTGAGCCGTGCCGATCTAGAATTAAGCCGGTCCCAAATAAATCCGGAGGTAGTCTGGGTCAAAACATATTGGTTACGATCGGGACCATGATCATCATCAGAATACCGACGAACATGATCATCAGGGGAAAGAGCAGTTTCTGGTTGGCCAGTTCGCCTTTACGCTTGACATAGTGTTTCTTTTCCTCCCAGCTTTCTGCGGTCATATATTTCAAGCTTGTGGTGAGCTCCGCGCTTCCTTTTTGCAGGTTCTGGGTAAGCACGGAGGCGAATTTCCTGATTTCTTTGATGGCGCATCGGTGAGCGAAGTTGTAATAGGCGTCTGTTTCGGATGTTCCGTTGCGAATTTCTTCGCTTGTGAATTGCATTTCTTTGTAGAGAGCGCCTTCCGCTGTGTAGGCGACTTTGACCCAGGCGTCACGGACCACCAGCCCCGCGTTGACCAAGAGGGTCAGTTTGGATAGGACTTCGGGGTAGTCAGACAGAATCTCGTCTCTTTTCCTGTTCACGGCGTTGTTGATCTCCATGTCCAGATACATGACCAGGCCCACCGCGCAGGCCGCCAGGAGACCGCCGACCATGTAATCGTTGGCTATGGCCCCGATATAGAGGGCGAAAGGTGCCACTGTCAGAGCATAAGCGATCTGGCCGCCTAAGACGACGTAGTGGTAGAATTCGGCATACCGTTCTCCGTGGACTTCGGCGATTTTCTTGATCTTCTGTCGCCGTTTCTCTGTTTTCAGATTGATCCTGAACAGGTCTATGGCGCTGAATCCGATAAAGAAGATGTCGGACAGGATGAATTTCTTCTTGTCAATGGCCCCTGTGATTTGATTGTATTTGCTGCCGGCTTTCATGAAGAGAAGAAGCCATAGCCCCGTCATTAAGGTTCCCAGTCCCAGCATGATATAGGTTATTGTGTAGTCCATAGCGGGCTCCTCCCCATTAAACTTTGATGGCTGTGAGTTTCTTGGCGATGATGTACGCGGCAGCGAACATGCCTATGGCAATGAGCTTAACGATGATGTTGGTTAAGTTGTTGGTGGTGATGGCTTCTTCGCTCATGAGGTTCATCATGAGCACGATGACAAAGGGCATGACAGACATGATATTGATTTCGTTTCGGGTAGCGGCTAAGGTGGTCTGGATCTCCATCTCTATTTCGATTTTGTCGTTGATGATGTCTTTGCTGTCGGTGACCATTTTCTTCAGGTTCCCCCCCAGTCTGTTGCTGACAGCGAAGGTTTCCGCAAAGCTGTTCATGTCGTCGATGCCACAACGGTAAGCCATGTCTTTAAGCAGGTCTTCTATGGTGAAGTTGCTGTGAAGTCCGGCGAGGATGATGCCGACTTCTTGGGTGATGGGGGCTTTGTCTCCATGAGCCAGTTTCATGTCGTTGTAGGATTCTATGAAGGCGTTGGGTGTGTTTTTACCGGCTGAGAAGGAGTTGCTCAGGGAGTCCAGGAGATCCCGGTATTGGGAGAGGATGAGCCTGTGTTGTTTGCCCTGAAGGTATTTGCCGTACAGGGGCCCGGCGATGAACCCGGTTGTCAGACCAATGATGAGGCTGGCTATCATGACCCCAAACATGATCTGGGCGCCGGCGCATCCGGCGGCGAATCCTATGAGATAACCGATGATGGTTTCTCGTAGGTTCATTTTGTAAAGGGTGTAGTCTTTGCCTTCTCCTGTTATGCCGATTTTCACTTGAGGTTTTGTTTTCTTCGCCATTCTTGCACCTCTGCTCATTTGTTCTGAGTTCAGGTTCTGGGTTCTGGGTTCGGGGCTCGGGAGTCGATCTTCGCCCGCTAAATCGCTTGCGGATACCCGGTTAATTTCAGTTTGAAGGTGTTTTGCATCGGGTTGTCAGTGCGCTTGAGTTTGCCGGAGACTTTCTCCAGAGTGCTTTTCTCATCTTCTTCGAAAACATAGAGGGGATTGAGAAGGATTCTTCCGTCTTCATAGCCCAGGACTTCAGTGATTTCCATGGTTTTGCGGGAGTAGTCACGCAGGCGGGAGAGGTGGATAATGATGTCCAATGCCGACGCGATCTGCTGGCGGATGGCGTCTAAGGGCAGTTTTTCCGCCCCTTGCAGCACCATGGTTTCCAAGCGGCTAAGCATGTCGACGGTGGAGTTGGCATGGCCGGTGGACAGGGATCCGTCGTGGCCGGTGTTCATGGCTTGGAGCATGTCCAGGGCTTCTCCGCTGCGCACTTCTCCGACAACGATGCGTTCGGGCCGCATGCGGAGGGAGGATTTGATCAGATCTCTGATGGTGATTTGTCCGGCACCGGATGTGTTGGCGTTTCTGGTTTCCAGGGATACCAGGTTCTGAATGCCTGTGATTTGCAGTTCCGCTGAGTCTTCTATGGTAATGATACGCTCTTCTTTGGGTATGAAGTTGGAGAGCGCGTTGAGGAACGTTGTTTTGCCTGAGCCGGTGCCGCCGCTGATAAAGATGTTGTATTTGGCTTTGACCAAGGTCTGGAGCTTGTCCGCGATGTCTTTGGTGAGGGAACCGTATTGGATGAGTTTGTCGATGGTCATAGGGGTTTTGGAGAATTTGCGGACGGTCAGGATCGGGCCGCACAAGGAGATCGGCGGAAGCACAACATTGACACGGGAGCCGTCAGGCAGGCGGGTATCAACTATGGGGTTGGCCTGATTGACTTCCCGGCCGGAGAGACCGACGATGCGTTGGATGACGTCTTCCAGTTTCCGCTGGCTTTCGTATTGTTTGTCCAGCTTCTGGAGTTTGCCGTCTTTCTCGATGAAGATGCTTTCGTGTCCGTTGATCATGACCTCTGTGATGCTGTCGTCTGTCATGATGCTGTCCAACAAGCCGAAGCCGCGGATAGAGCTGTAGACTTGCCCAACCATGGAGACCATCGATCTGATGGGGCAGTATTCTTGTCCCAGGTATTGGCCCACCAGAATCTCGGCTTGTTCTTCCAGCTCTTCGTCGCTGAGCTTGCTGACAGGCAAATGATCCAGGATATGTCTTTTGACGTTGGCGACGATTTCTTGTTCGATTTCCGGTCTCATAGTCTTATTCCTCTCTGGCTTCATGCTATGAATTCAGTACCTTCCACTATAGATAACGTTCGGTTCCCTGCTTTTGTGACATATTTTTGCAAAAGAATCCGCGTTTCGACACTTGTAATTATTCCCAATATCCGGAACCCCTTGAGGCCCCTTTAAGTGGCCTTGACTTCAAGATCTTCCAACTGCTTCCGGAGCATCTCTTTGCCTCTCTGGATGCGTTTGCGTACCGCCGCGTGACTAATCCCAAGTATGGGGGCAATTTCTTTACCGGAACAGTTGTGAACATAGGCCAAAACCAACGGGGTCCGATAGATTTCCGACATCTCTTCCAAGGCACATGTGACGGCTTGGGTGCGTTCCTGGATCCATTCGTTGGCGTCGAGCTCTTTTATCGCGTCTCTTTCGGTGGTTTTTGCTAACTTGGACAGGCCTTCCGAGGGGTTCAAAGGGTCCGTCACGATCTCCCTCCTTTTGCGCTTGATGTCAATTGACACGTTTTTGACGACGGTCAATAGATATAGGCATTGTTCTGAGACAGGCCAAGTGAAAAAGTCGTTGTTGATGCTTCTGGTCAGGATTTTTTTGAAGACTTCTTGAACGGCGTCTTCGGCAAGATAATCATCACTCAGGATTTTGCGCGCCGTTCTTTTGAGGAGCATGGTGTGTTTTTGAAAGATGTCTTCCATTTGATCGTTCATAGGGTCCTCCTGCCGGGGTGGATTTGTTGGGGAAACGAAGCCTGGTTTTTGTCTTTTATGTTTTGGTGTTCAAGTGACTAACTTAACTCTACCCCATTAATTTATTGTTGAATAGATGACATTTGTCACGATCGACATGACATTTGTCACGATTTTGTGCTACATGCGTAGAATATTTCTGGCAAAAGAAGGGTTTTCCAGTTTTCTGTCTAATTTTTAGTTATGGTTATGATAAAAAAGCAAAGGAGTGACGGCCATGTCAGAGGGATCTTCCGTAGAGACGCAAGATCAAAAAGGGTTCTTGAAATTAGGCAAATGGGGGCGGCGATTCTGCATTCTCGCAGCCGTTTTGCTTGTGTTGGTTCTCGCCTTTGTGATCTTTAGACAGACACCTTATTATTATCAGACACGTAGTTATGTCGTGTTGAAAGTGTATAACACGATTGATTCTATCAGCGCTTCCCGGCGCGGGGATAAGATGTGCGTACGTCTTCCCAACGGACGTTCTACCCCGGAGCGGGATTGGTCGTCCCAAGTATCCGTCTTTCGTCCGGGGGATGATTTCGCTGTGTATATGGGCCGTGACGTTGACCTGACGATCCTGTATAATTTCGGCGCCTTTGCTTGGGGAGATCCTTATTCTTCGGTGCTGGATCCCGACTCTCCTTATTATTCGGCTTTCTATGGTGCGTATATTGTCAAGGACCCCCAAGGGCCCTTCGGGTTTACGGCGGAAGGGGAAGCTGATCCCCGAATGCTGGCTATGATCACTTCCTATGATTGGAGCGATCTGGTGTTGCGGTCTTTGGGATGCGCGAGTCGTGTGACCGCGAATGATTTCTTAAACGGGGATTATTCTGAGACAACGGATGTCTCTTACGCCGGGTTGCCGGGTTGGATCCGTATGGATTGCGCTTTTGAAGGCAGAGGACTCTGGCATGCTTACCGGCAAAACCAGCAGGGGTATTTGCAGTATGGAATGCCTCCTAAGGAAGGCGACGGTGAGGATTTCGCGGTTCTGACACTCTATGGGCGGGCCTATATGCGGTATCTGGAGGATTATGACGTGACGCTGTATCTCTATATTATGGCGGCCGATCGGGAGGTTTTGGAGGCGTGTGATGGGCGGGTTCTGAGTGGGGCTGTAGTGGTGTTGTGATTTTGAGATATCTGGAAAATTGCGGTATAATAGCAACGTGAACAGCTTATGGAAGGCGACCGACATCCTCATGACATATTTTGAACACCATGCTCTGATGAGAAGGCTTTTGTCGACCTTCATCATCGTTGTTTGCATGGGTGTATTTTTGGGCGCCTACCTTTTTCTTATCCGTTTACTAGGCGGAGGGGGCCTCGACGCCTTTTGCCCTGTCGAAAGTGATGAGGCGGATTATTTCAGGACACTTACGAATTTGATTCAATACGGACCGGTCAATAACGGCGGCTATAACGGGTACTTCCTGAATGGGGAGGTTTTTATAGCCAAATTTCTCAACTATAGCGGGCACGGGTTCTTAATCCTTTGGCCATATTTTCTGATGTTTCTGTTTTTGGGGAAGGGTTTCTCCACCGTCATTCTAAGCAATCTTCTTCTCTTAGCATGTGGATTCCTTACAGTGTATTTTGTGACAAATTCGCTGCGTAAAACGGTGGTTGTTTTGTCGGCCTCTCTGACGTTCCTGCCCATGCTGCTCTTTTTTGGATCCTTCATGATGGAAGTCTCTCAATACTTCTTCGTCATTGTTGCCGCGGCACTGCTTTGGCGATATCAGAAAGACCCCTCCCGCGTTGTTGGAATAGCTTTTGTGATCCTCGTTCTCGCGTTTTGTGTGATCAGGATTACGAATGTTCTGTTCTTAATTCCATATATTGTCCTGAAGTCTCACAGAACGAAACGTCCGCTTGTGTGTGGTCTGATCATGTCCTTCGCCCTTCTTGCCCTCTGTTATGGTATCAATATCGCTACCTCGTTGTTCATGGCTCCTTTTCCAACAGGAATTCTGTATGGTCTCAGCGCTGTTTTGTCGGAACAAAGCGTCCTCGGGGGCATCTCTTTCCTCATAGACCACAGCCTTTTCAATTTTAAGAAATTGCTGTTTCCTTTTGACAGTGTTCATATATGGGTGATCATGCGCTATGTGATGATCTTTCTTTTTTTCCTGTTCCTGACCCGGGGATTTGTGTATTATGATTATTCTCAGCAGAGACTCTTTATGAGAAAGGCCAAAGATCCCGTGTCTCTATCCTTCGCCATGGTCGCTTTCTCGATTCTTGGGCTCAATGTGGTTTTATACGATCTTTTTGCTTGGCGTGACTTCCGGGTCTTTGCCCCTTTTGTTTTGTTTTTTGTCATCTACATCTTCATAAGCTCCAGAATGAAATCCATTATGCCGCTCATAAGCACTGTCGTCCTGCTGGTTCTGCTGACTCAGTACAATTGTCTGGATAATCCTTCAACACAAGCCAGGTGGACCAACGTGGCGTATCCCCACTTTGCCAATGAGTTGCTCTACGACGATAACCCGGAGAGCCCTTGGGACAACACGATATTGACAAGCTTGAGCCGCGGTACAGACACACGTTTGATGCTGGAAAAAGACTCCCGGTTTGGTTGGATTGTCGCGTTAAGCCTTATTGACGACACTGAGGGCTTACCCTTCGGATATATGCTTCTGTACGGCAACTCACCGGAAGCGTATCCCGGGTACGAACTGGTCACTTATGAAGATGATCAGTATCTCTATAAACGGATATCCCTCATCAAACGGGTATCCCTTAATCAAACAGGCATCCCTTAATCAATAACATGGTTAGCAACGGATACTTTATTAGTCGCTTTGGTTGCAACAACAGCAATAAAAAACAAGAAAATCCACATTCTGAATCCTGAATACTGAATACTTGCGGGCAAAGCCCGCGTTAGCGAGGTTGGTGAGGTCGCGTATGAAGAACAGACACATCCCCTTCAATATTCCCCCTATAACCGGCAACGAAGAGGCCTATATGCGCCTGGCCATTGGCAATCACAAAATTTGCGGCGACGGCCCGTTCACACAACAATGCTGTCAATGGCTGGAAGCCCAAACCCGGACAACCAAGGCCCTGCTCACCTCTTCCTGTACCCACGCCCTGGAAATGTGCGCCCTATTAGCGAATATTCAAGCCGGTGACGAGGTGATTATGCCTTCCTATACTTTTGTCTCAACGGCCAACGCTTTTGTCTTACGGGGTGCTCGCATCGTTTTCGCGGATATTCGTCCCGACACCATGAATATAGATGAATCCCTGATTGAAGCCGCAATCTCTCCCGAAACGAAAGCCGTTGTCCCTGTGCATTACGCGGGTATCGGCTGCGAAATGGATCCGATTAAGGATATCGCCGTGAAGTATGGTCTCCTTGTGATAGAAGACGCCGCCCAAGGTATCATGGCTGAATACCGGGGCAAAGCTCTGGGATCCATCGGAGATCTTGGTTGCTATTCCTTTCATGAAACGAAAAATTGCGGCATGGGGGAAGGTGGGGCGTTGCTGATTCAGTCAGACAGATATGTGGAAAGAGCCGAGATTATCCGCGAAAAAGGAACCGATCGCAGCCGCTTCCTGCGTGGTCAGACAGACAAATATTCGTGGGTCGATCTTGGATCTTCTTATCTTCCCGGCGACTTAAGCGCCGCGTTTCTTTTGGCTCAACTCGAAAACGCCGGGAGAATCAACGAGAACCGCCTTACTTCCTACCGTCGCTACGAACAAGGACTCGCGGATTTGCAGATTCAAGGGAAGATTGACCTTCCCTTTATCCCGCCCCATTGCCGGCACAACGCCCACATGTTTTATATCAAGACAAGAGATCTGCAAGAGCGAACCAACCTGATCGCTTTCTTGAAGGAACGCCACATTACCGCCGCCTTTCATTATGTTCCTTTGCATTCCTCCCCGGCAGGGAAGAGATATGGCGTCTTCCGCGGCCAAGACAAATACACGACCCGAGAAAGTGAGCGTTTGGTACGTCTGCCTATGTATTTCGGGCTGCAAGAGGAGGACATTGACTGTGTTGTCGAAACAGTTTATGATTTTTACAGGAGGACATGCCTATGATTACGGACACCTATTATTCAAATGACGAGCTTGATCACCTCAATATTAAGAAGAGGGGAACCAATCTCAGAATAAGCCGGAAAGCCAGCCTCTACGATGGCGGAAATATGGAGTTTGGGAACAACGTCCGAATTGATGATTTCTGTGTTTTAAGCGGCAAGCTTGTTTTTGGAAGTCATGTGCATATAGCCTGTTTTTGTTTTCTGGCCGGAGGTGATGAGGGGATCACTTTTAACGATTTTTCGGGATTTGCTTACCGGGTAACCGCCTTTACGCGATCCGATGATTACAGCGGAGAGACCCTGACCAACCCAACCATCCCGGAACACTATAGACATAAAACCACGAAGAAATGTATTTACGTGAAGAAACATGCTATCGTTGGCGCCGGATCCGTTATTATGCCCGGCGCACATCTTGAAGAGGGCGTATCTGTGGGAGCCCTTTCCTTGATAACGAAACCAACCGAGGCTTGGGGCATTTACGTGGGCATTCCGGCTAAGAGAACCGGGACACGAAAAACCTTCCTGCTGGAACAGGAGAGGGAATTCCTCAGTTGTGGTAACCCGAACAAAGGAGGTCCCTGAACGGAAATGAGACTGGTTTCGATTGTTATCCCCTGCTATTGTTCTGAAGACAGCCTGCCTGTGGTTGTCGCTGATATCGCCGCAACATTCGCGCAGCGTGAAGGTTTCGATTATGAAGTTATTCTGGTCAATGATTGTTCGCCGGATCATGTTTTGGCTGTCGCCATAAGGTTGGCCGCGCAGAACCCACGTATCAAGGTTCTTGATTTGTCAAAGAATTTTGGTCAACATTCCGCGATTATGGCGGGGTTTCGCCATGTCTCAGGTGATATTGTGGTGGGAATGGATGACGACGGACAAACGCCGCCTCAGCAGATTTTTCGGTTGGTTGACCGCCTTAATACCGACTGTGACCTTGTTTTCGCCAAATACGAGAACAAGAAGCATTCTTTCTTTCGTAATATTGGGAGCTACGCCAACGAACTCATGTTGCGTGCTTTGCTGAAGAAGCCCAAGCACCTGATATTAATGAGCTATTTCGCCTGCAAACGGTTTGTGGTTGAAGAAGCTGTCCGTTACAAGAACCCTTACCCCTATATCAGCGGTCTTCTTCTCCGCGCCACCAACAAGATCGCGAATGTGAGCGTTGATCATCAGGCAAGAGCCCTGGGGAAATCAACTTACACCCTCAGGAAGCTCCTGTCCCTCTGGCTGAACGGGTTTACCGCCTTCTCCGTGTTGCCCCTTCGTATCGCCACGATTATGGGTATGGTCAGTTCGCTGTTGGGGTTCATATATGGCGTCATTACAATTATCCGCAAGCTGGTCAACAACGCTGTCCCCATGGGCTATTCTTCCACAATGGCGGCCCTGTTGCTCATTGGCGGTCTTATCCTCATGATGCTTGGCGTCATCGGGGAGTACCTGGGGCGGATCTATATTAGCATGAACAACTCGCCTCAGTACGTCGTTCGGGAAACGGTCAACATCGAAAAGGATTCCGAGGAAAGGGATCCCCAGCGGGAGATCTAACTGACAGGAGATATGGGAATCATGCCGGATGAGATCAAGATCACAATTCCCCCAAAGCTCACATCATACATTTTTCTGCACGGACTGTTCCTGCTTTATTCTTTTGCAGGGGTCTTTTTCAAACAAGCTTCCGGAACAACGACTTTGCCGGGTTTCGTAGCCTACGCCGGAACAGCCTTTGTCTTGCTGTTCCTCTACGCGATTCTTTGGCAACAAGCCCTTAAGAGGATTCCCCTGTCCGCGGCTTTTGCCAACAAAGGCGTTGTGGTGTTGTGGGGTATGTTTTGGGGGTATTTGATCTTTCGGGAGCAAATCTCTTTGCCTATGTTGATGGGCGCAGCCTTTATCTGCGTCGGGATAGTGTTGGTGACCCGCGATGGATAATCTTGGCTATCTCTTTCTCTTCCTTGCCGGTGTTTTCATTTCCGCCGTTTCTCAGATCCTGCTCAAACAGAGCGCTAATAAGGTTCATTCTACAAGGCTGAGAGAGTATTTGAACTTTCGTGTGCTTTTCGCGTATGTCCTGTTTTTCGGGGCGGCTCTCATCTCTATCCTCGCATACACGCGTATCGCCCTTTCTCTGGGAGCGGTACTGGAATCCGCCGGGTATATCTTCGTTCTGGGCATGAGTGTCTCGATCCTGAAAGAAAAGCTATCCGGTACCAAAATTGCCGGCATGATCCTCATTATGACCGGCATTGTGTTGGTTTCTGTGTTTCGATAGTCTGGCGAAGGCCTGTCAGCAAAGATCAGTCCACGAAGATAGGAGGCACAATGCGCACACATAACATGAAAGCCATTATTCTCGCCGGTGGTCAAGGTTCCCGCCTTTTCCCCGCCACCTTTGCCGTTTCGAAACAACTCCTGCCTATATATGACAAACCCATGATCTATTATCCTCTGTCAGTGGTCATGTTGGCGGATATCCGGGAGGTTCTGTTGATTTCAACCCCTCGGGACATAGGCCAATATCAGCTTTTGTTGGGCGACGGATCTCAATGGGGCCTGTCTGTAACTTATTGCGTCCAGGAGCATCCGGGAGGCCTTGCGCAAGCGTATCTTCTTGGCGAACAATTCATTGGAAATGATGATGTTTGTCTTGTGTTAGGCGACAATGTGTTTTATGGGATGGGCATGAGTTCCCTTCTCGCTCAGGCCCGGGAATATCTCCGGCATGAAGAAGGAGGCGTCATCTGCGCCTACCCTGTGTCAGACGCGACAAGTTTTGGGGTTGTCGAATTTGACGCCGTCGGCGAAGTCCTCTCACTTGAAGAAAAACCGGCCCATCCCAGAAGCCGATTTGCTGTCCCGGGCCTCTATTTCCACGACCATTCGGTCTGTGCCGTCGCCAAAAGCATTAAGCCAAGCGCCCGGGGAGAACTGGAAATCACAGCCGTGAACAACGAGTTCCTCCGCCAAGGCAGGCTGAAAGCCATCAACCTGGGGCGTGGTATGGCCTGGCTGGACACCGGTACCCCGACAGGTCTCCTGAACGCCTCCCAATTCGTTGAAGCTGTCCAAAGCCGTCAGGGCCTTTACATTGCTTGTCTGGAGGAGATCGCGTATAATAAGGGCTGGATCGACAGGGAAGCTCTGCTACGGTTGGGCGATATGATGAAGGCGACAGAATACGGACAATACGTGTTGTCACTGGGAGTTAGGGCATGAGAACTGTTTTGGTAACAGGAGGGGCTGGATTCATCGGGTCGTGTTTTGTCCGGAAACTCGCAGGATCCGGCTTATATCGGATTATTAATCTGGATCTCCTGACCTACGCAGGAAACTTGGACAACCTGAAATCTGTGGAGAAACATCCCAACTATCATTTTGTCAAAGGTGATATTGGCGATCGTCTTCTGCTTGATCGGTTGTTTGCGGAATACGAGATTGATTCTGTGGTTAATTTTGCGGCAGAAAGCCATGTGGATCGCAGTATTGAAGACCCGGCGTCCTTCATCCGAACAAACGTTATGGGAACCCAGGCTCTTCTGGATACGGCCATCAAAAACTGGAAGCTGTGCACGGACAAATCTTCCAGGGCCTATAGACCCGGGGTCAAATTCTTACAGGTTTCCACTGATGAAGTCTATGGGGCTCTCGGGCCAACCGGGCTGTTCACGGAAGAATCGCCCCCCGCTCCTAACAGCCCTTATTCCGCGTCAAAGGCTGCGGCTGATTTGTTGGCGCGGGCTTATGCCCATACCTATGGAATCCCGCTCAACATAACACGATGCTCCAACAATTACGGTCCTTATCAGTTTCCGGAAAAACTGATTCCCTTGATGATCAATAACAGTCTCCACAACACACCTTTGCCGGTTTATGGAGACGGGCTTCAGATCCGTGACTGGCTTCATGTTGAAGATCACTGCAACGCTATCGCTGAAGTCTTGGAGCGGGGTCGGGTGGGCGAGATCTATAACATAGGCGGCAACTGCGAGCGCGCTAACCTTGACATCGTGAAAACAATCTTGAGAATTCTGGATAAGCCGGAAAGTTTGATTTCTCATGTTAAGGATAGACCCGGACATGACCGGAGATATGCCATTGATAACACAAAAATAACGACAGAGCTTGAATGGCGACCGGCCTATACATTTGATGCCGGTTTGAGGGATACTGTGGAATGGTATCTGGACAACACGGCGTGGTTGGAACGCATAACCAGCGGGGAGTATATGGATTATTATGGGAAAACATACGGATAAAGCTGCCTTTGCGGGAACCTTGGTTTTATACGGTATCGTGATCGCTTGTTTATGGAACCGCCTGGGTTATGGCGTAGAAATCTCCGATGAGGCCTATTATATAGCTGACGGATACATAATTGCCAACGGCTCGATTCCCTTTACGAACAATTGGATGTTGTCATCGGCGGCGGCATTATTGTATGCCCCTTTGATTAAGGCATACACGACTTTAACCGGTTCGACGGAAGGCATCTTTCTCTTTATGCGTCAAGGGTTTCTGGTTTTTAAGGTTCTCTTCGCGGGTGTTCTTGTCTGGTTATTTCACAGAAGATTCCCCATTATGCTGTCCCTGCTGCTACCTTTGCCCTATCTGGCCCTGAGTCTGTACAGCCTTGATAATTTCTCATACAATACCCTTTCCTTCTCCTTGCTGCTCATGAGTTGCGTCTTGTTGTATCTGGCATTATGTGAGGAAGAGAAGTCTAGCCGCGCCCTATCATTAATTGCCGGTATTGTTATGGCTCTGACGGTTCTGACTCATGCCATGCAACTGTTCACAACGATTTATGTCTTTGTTCTGTTGCTGATAATTGAACGAATACGGTTTAAGACCCTGTTCCGCTCGGGGCTGTTTGTCTCAGGAGGTCTCCTGACAGGACTTATCATCATGGTTTATATCTCCGTTCTGTCAGGGGGTATCGTTCCCGTGCTGGAGGGAATAGGCCACATGTTGTCGGCGCCATACTGGTATATCAGGGATGTGGGATTGGCCTACAATCTGGAGATTCTCAAGGAAGGTGTGAGGGTGGGTTTCCGTGAATTCGTCTTTCGCGGGGTATTGGTCTTTGGCGGGCTGTTGCTGCTATATTCTGTTGGGAAGAGGTTATGCCGGGGTGTTCCGGATCAGGATGGCCTCCATCGAGATGGCCCCCATCGAGATGGCCTCCATCGAGATGGTGCCTATCGGCAATACCGGGATATGAAATCCCTCTACATCGTAACCTTATTCTTAACGCAACTTATCTTCCTGGTTCTTAGTATGCGACTCCATTCAGATATGGCTTTGATCATGAACATCAATGTTTGTTACATGTATATCATGGCGCTGCTTCTGTTGGCCACCAAATGGACCCATCATCTTCTTCTGGTCTTGACGGTATTTTCTCCGTTTCTATTAAATTATTTATTGTATATCCCTTTTAACTATTCCGGGATACACGGCAGGGGCTATATCCTCTTTCCCGGCATCCTGGTATCCTTTGTCCTGATGTATCACGCCCTGAAAGATATCCCCTGGCCGGTATGTCTCTCATCTCTCCGGAAGTCCATTGTCCCCTGTCTTTGCGTTGTGATCTTGAGCGGGACTGTCGCCATAGCTTTCTTAACAGGATATTACAGCTATGTTTATAGAGACGCGCCCTTGTCCGAACTGACATATCAAATGGAAAAAGGTGTCTACAAGGGCCTGTATACGGTGGAGGAACGCGGGAAAGCCATCATTTATCTCGAAGAGGAGATCCGGAATGCGACGACCGCGCAGGACACAGTTCTGTTTATGGATCAGATGCCGGCAGCTTATTTAATGACCGTGTCTGAGTTTTGTGCTCCGTCAACTTGGGATATCTTGAACTACAGTTATGCGGTGCGTGGCGAACTTGACCCCGGCTATGATTCTATGGACGATGCTCTTTTGCAAGCCTATTTCGGAGTTTCCGGCAAGGAGCCAACCAAGATTATATATATACATAACAATGAACGCCTTGACCATCTTAGCTTGGACAACGATGGTTATCGCTTCAACCAATATGTTGAGGAGCATTATGTGAAGTCTTACGTCAACGACGAGGCGTTATTTGGTCTTGTTGTGTTTGAGAAATGATTTCCATATTTTTCTTGACAAGGTATTATTCTCATCATATAATAATTCATGGGCCAATTTCTAAGGACGGATGGGATTATTATGTTGGAAAAGAAAGTGCTATCTGATATTGTTGAATGGGATATCTATACGTGGAGTAAGGGTATCCTCTACTGGGATGCGACACTTGGCCCCATATTAGAGAATCCCAGCAAGAAAAAGGTATTGGATCTGGGAGCCCGAAACGGTGGGACTTCCCTGTTTTTCGCCTTGAAAGGTCTCAATTGCACCTGTTCAGATATCCACGAGCCTTCTGAGCAGGCCAAGACTCTCCATAAGCGATATGGGGTCTCAGATCTGGTTCGCTACGAATGTGTTGATTGCACCAACATTGATTTCCCAGATAATACTTTTGACATCGTCGCTTTCAAATCTGTCATGGGCAGTGTCGGCGCCAACAACAACTTTGATAACATCGAGAAGGCCTTTGATGAAATCTATCGCGTCTTGAAACCCGGCGGTGTTTTGCTGTTTTGCGAAAACCTGCAGGGAGCTTTTCTTCATATGTTTCTGCGCAAGAGATTCATTAGGTGGTCAAGAACTTGGAATTACCTCACTCTCGATTATATGAATCAATCGATGGGACGGTTTTCTGAGCACAGCCTCCACACTTATGGTTTTTTGAACTGCATGATCAAAGATAACTCAGCCATCAATTGGTTTGATAGCAGACTGTGCCGGAGACTCAAACCTCAGAACCAGTATATGTGCTATGGGCACGCACAAAAGTGAAATCATAGATGCGATGAATGACGAACCCATTTGATTTTTTTACGTCTTCATGCTATTCTAAGAGCATATCTTATATACCGTCGAAACAAAGTGAGCATTAACAAACTAACATGACCAATAATATCAAAGAATCTGATGTCAATACGAATCCTGTTAGCCATATTCGCCCCTCACTGAAGGGGCTTTTATGCAAAGTACTTACTGACAACGAAAAGATTGTCATCGCCCTGCTTTTCCTTCTGTATATGCCATTTATCGCAAAAGTCCCCCAATCGATTTGGAGTGCTTTCTTTCTTCCTGGATCCGGCGTAATACTTCTGGTGGCAATCGGTGTTGGTCTTCTCTTTGCTTTACCCGGCCTCAGCATAGCAATTAACAGACATTTCGTTCTATTGCTTTCGCTAGCCTCCATGTTTACACTATTATGTATCGTTTCATTCGTTCTCTCTCCGGAAATCAAGGCCTCATTACTCCTGGAAACTACGCTACGATTTATAATATTCGGCGCCTTAGCCCTTGTGCTAATTTATAGTATTGATGACTTCGATATATTCTGGAAATATCTTATACGGAGTAGCTATATCGTCTCTTTCTGCGGATTTTTCTATTATTTATCATCCCTTTTCTATGCCGATACTTATTCAATGCCCTTTTCTTACGCTTTAATTATCCCGATGGTTGTTCTGTCTATTAATTTTATGAAATCGCATAACTGGTATGATGCTGTAACAATCCTCTTTTTGCTGCTTATGGTTTTCGCTCGTGGATCTCGTGGTGCCTTGGTCGTCCTATTTGCTGCAGCCGCTCTATTCATGTTCAACTGGATATTCCACGAGTTGAATAAAAAAGTCCGCAAACCAATATTCATCGGCATCGTAGCTTCCCTAGTGTCTGCCTTGTCGCTTCTGATCGTCAACTTACAGAGCGTATTGCCACTAACTGGTCGCTTGCTTGAAAAGATTGGCTTGGGAGGTCGCACAATAACCTTGTTCAGTCAAGGAGAAATCTTTCACCTCTCTGGAAGAGAAGAAATAACAGAAAGCCTCCTCCTCGAATTAGGCAAGGATCCCTTCGCTTTCCACGGCATCTACGGAACGGGAGTTGTGGCCGGAGATTTCATGCACATTGATATGGGCGGAATGTATGCGCACAATATTGTTCTGGAACTCATCTTCACGTTTGGCATTGTTACGGGACTGTTTATGTTTGCGCTTGTTATCGGCATAATACTTGTTTCCTTTTTCATAGCAAGGAAGTCCTCAGAAAGGAATTTGCTTATTCTGTTCATTTCACTTGGATTGGTTCCCGCCTTCTTCTCAGATATCCTCTGGATTAATACTCCCTTCTGGGTATTAATGGCCCTCAGTTCTGTCATTATTGTTCATTGGGCCAAAAACAGAATACAAACTAAAAAGGAAGTTAAGGTGGTATAGCCATGGAATTCAGCAATGAGCTTAAGGATATTGTTATAGTAATAATTAGGAGGTCTTGGATCGCCCTGGTTTGCATATGTTTATGCAGTGCCGTCTTGTTCCCAGTAGTCCCTATTTCTTATGCCGAAGAAATTCACCGCTTCGAATCAAGGGTTTCTGAATACAAGGACATCCTCAACCGGTATGTTGTTCTCAACACACCTTTAGTCCTTGGTTTCAACAGCGATTTCTCTGAAGACGGCTTGGTTCTGATGACCTCTTTGGAGGTTCATATGCAAAAATATGATACCGGAAAGAAGATCCTGGCCAAAATCGAAGACCGCTTAGCTGAACCTCTGGACGCCTATACCTTGGTCAGAACCTATGAGTTATCGAGGGCTTATGGAAAATCCAACTATATGAACTTGAAAGTTTCTTCAACCAATATGGAAGATGCCACTTTACTCAGACATGCTCTGGTGGAAGAAATTATAGAAACCTGGGAACACTTAGATCCCAATACCAGGAATGTTGTCATGATGAATGTCGAAACCTTGCCTGTGGACAACCAAGCTAATCCTGTTGGGTTTGAATTATCGCCTCCATCTTATTCGTCTACCTTGGCTTCCGTCATAGCTATGGCTGTGATCGGAGGGCTCTTGATAGGCATGCTGATCATTGTCATTTGGAATGGTCTGTGCCCCGTTTTAGGAAACCTGGAAAGCATAGAAGACAAACTTGGGCTGAGAGTGTATGGCGAAATCAAGTTGAATGATAGAGCAACCCATACCATAGAACGCCTAACTCAAGAATATGATTTTAGTTCTATGAACAAAATTACTATCATATCAACAAATGCGAAAGTGAAAACAGCGATCATTGCGGATTGGATGAAATCGGAAATATCACGAATAACAAACTGCGACTTAACAATAACCCCCATCTCGAATTTTTTGAAAAACGAAGACGCTATTAGATCATCTATGGAAGCCGACATGATCATAATAATCGAGAGAAAGTTCCGTTCTAAGATAAACTCGGTTCAAGCGGCGATCAATACTCTCAACAGCGCTCAGAGAAAAATTGACGGGTTGCTCTTGATAAAAGCCTAGCCCCGACATCTTTCATACAGGAACAGGAGTTTAAAAATGGATTTTACATTTAGGGCTTATAGCGACTTAATCGCCTCACTCAAAGAGAACGGCTATACCATGAGCTCATATGCCGACCACTCAAAGTATGATAAATGTGTGATTCTGCGTCATGATATTGATCTCTGTCTCGAAACGGCTCTTGCGTTTGCCCAATACGAGCAATCTCTCAAAGCCAAATCGACCTACTTTATACTCCTGTCTTCAGACTCTTATAATATCGCTTCTCGTAGAAACTTGGACATTATACATGATATCAGACGGTTAGGGCATGGCATTGGCTTGCATTTTGACGAGGTCAAATATCAGGATCCATCCCCTTCACATATTAACAAGGATGTCCCGGAACTCATAGAAAACGAAATCAATATAATGTCGGAAATCTTAGAGTTCCAAATAACCACTGTGTCAATGCATCGGCCTTCCAAGGAAACACTAGCATCAGATTATCAAATTCCAAGTGTAATCAATTCCTATTCCAAGACATTCTTTGAAGAATTCAAATACCTCTCAGATAGTCGCCGTTTCTGGCGCGAACCAATATTAGATCTTGTTGATAGCCATCAACACCCAAAACTGCATATCCTTACCCACCCGTTTTGGTATTCAGAAAACAATTTGAGCGCGTCGGAAACCTGTGAACAGTTCGTCAACAGCGCCAACCACTCACGCTATATGCATATGCGCGAAAACATAAGAGATTTCGATGAATTCATGGGAGAGGAGGAGGTTAAATGAGTCTGTCCATAAGCACAATTCTATCTTTTCTCGAAACAGAAAATCTGACTCACCAGTACTATGGCAATAATGACCTGTCAATAAACAGCTTTTGTCCGATTTCTGAGTTGCGGTCTAATGCAATGACATGGATCAAGACAGCTAACAGTTATGACTTTTCGAATATCAACTTAGACTTGACCCTGCTTATCATAACAGATACACTGCCGAAGACAATCGATGTGAGCCCTTACAATTTCATTATTACGGATGAGCCCAAAGTTATCTATTTTGAGATTCTCAACAGGTATTTTGTCGCACCACAACAGGCTTCAGGTATAGCAACATCGGCCATTGTTGAAACACATACAATAGGCCGCAATGTGTCTATCGGTCATCATAGTTATATTGGCGCGGAAGTATCAATCGGTGACAACGTCATCATAAGAAACAACGTTGTTATTGAAGGGCCAACCACTATTGGCAGCAACTGCGTGATCGAATCAGGGACAGTAATCGGGGCTCAAGGTTACGGATATTACACGACACCGGATCACCAGATCAAGAAGGTTCCGGATTTCGGTGGTGTTATTATTGGTAACCGTGTGGAGATTGGCGCGAACGTTGGCATATCCAGAGGCACATTATCTAATACTGTCCTTGAAGACGATGTGAAAATTGACAATCTCTGTCATATTGGTCACAACGCACATGTTGGCGCAAGAACTTATATCACAGCCTCGAGTATGCTGGCAGGAAGTTGCACACTTGAAGAGGACACATATCTTGCTCCGGGTTCACTGATTATGAATCAAATAACTGTTGGGAAGAAGTCTTTTGTGGGCATGGGTGCCGCCGTCACAAAGAGTGTTGAAGCGAACAAAATCGTTGCCGGGGTTCCCGCCAAAGTTCTAAGAGATAACACTTAGAGCTTTCCTTATCACTGTTGTCACCGTCCGTGAAATATAACAACCACGGTTTTTAACAGAATTCGCAGATCCCGCGCAAATGTCCATGTACGAATATACTCCAAATCATAAGCTATCGTTTCTCCCAATGTCAAATCACTCCGCCCATTAACTTGGGCTAGGCCTGTTATTCCCGGCGGCATATCAAGACGACCGCGTTGTTCCTCCGTATACTCGCTGGCGATTTCCGGCACTTCTGGGCGGGGTCCCACAACACTCATCGTCCCGTTTAGTATGTTCATGAGCTGTGGCAGCTCATCAAGGCTCGTACGCCGCAAAAATCGTCCGCTGGCTGTAATCCGCGGATCATCCTTTTCTTGAAAAACGAAACTTTCCGGATCGAATCGATCATCAGCTTTAAGCTTTTCTATGCGTTGACGCATAGCCTCGTCAGCATCGAGAACCATTGTCCTGAACTTGTAAATTGTGAATGGTTTACCGCCCCGCCCAACACGCGTCTGATGAAAGATTGCAGCCCCCGGCGAATCCCAGCGTATCCAGATCACGATCAGAAGCCACAACGGCGCGACAAGGATTATCAAAGGGATCGCAATAAGGTAATCGAGAATACGCTTTGCAAGCATACCATTCACCCCAAACATCATTCTCTGTCTTATCTCTAATTCAATATCTCCATAACAGCTTGAATCACCTTAGCTACATCCTCATCGGACATCTTAGGATATAGAGGCAGGGAAACAATCCGTTCAAAAATCTCTTCCGTCACAGGATAACTTGCCCCGGCAAAATAATCGCGATGATACGGATGATAATGGACCGGAATGAAATGCACGCTGCTGCCCACACCCTTTTCCTTGAGTCTATCAATAAAGGCATTGCGGTCAACAGAGATCTCCGCCAAATTGAGCTTAACAATATATAAATGCCATGCATGGCGCACATCGGGACTGTCAATAGGCAATTCGATCGCCGGGCAGCCGGCAAATGCTTCATTGTAATACCGGGCAATCTCTTCCCGCCGCGCTTGCATCTTATTAAGCTTCTTTAATTGGCTCAGTCCTAGAGCCGCTTGGATATCCGTCATATTGTACTTATATCCCGGAACCAACACCTCATAAAACCAGCTCCCCTGGTCTGTGTAACGATTCCAGGCGCCATGACTCAACCCATGACTGCTCCAAAGACGCAACCGCTCAGCCAGATCATCATCATTTGTTGTTACCATACCGCCTTCACCTGTGACCAAGTTCTTAGTAGCGTAGAAAGAGAAAACTGTCGCATCCCCAATGCTGCCGACCATGCGCCCTTGATATTGGGTATAGATCGCATGCGCCGCATCCTCTATAACTTTGATTCTATGGCGGCCGGCAAGATCCATAACAGCGTCCATATCGCAGGGATAGCCGGCGATATGCACAGGAACCAATGCCTTTGTATGAGATGTTATAGCTTCTTCGATTTTTCTCCCATCAATATTCATTGTATACGGATCAATATCAACTAAAACCGGTTTGGCTCCGGTATGTATAATAGTGTTCACCGTCGCCACAAATGTTAAGGGGGTGGTTATCACTTCGTCCCCCGGCCCAAGATCGAGACAAGACAGCGTCAAGTGTAACCCTGAAGTACAGGAATTAACGGCGACAGCGTGCTTTGCCCCTACATACGAGGCAAATGTCTTCTCAAATTCAAGTGTTTTCGGACCGCGTGTCAGCCATCCGGAGCGAAAACTGTCCAAGACACCCGCGATGTCGTCTTCTTCAATCAATGGTAATCCATACGCTACAAAATCATGACTTTCCATCAACACTGTCCTTTCGGTCTCTTTTCCATAGAATCCGGCTGAAGAATCCAGCCAGAGATCCCACCCCATAACTTATATGAAAGAACGGGTATAAGATAATCAGAGCCAAGAAATACTTAAAGCCGTTCTTAACGGATAGCTTCAATGAATAGCCAAGATCAAGCAAACTGTAACACATCACTTCTGCCAAAAGCAAATACCCCCAAAATGGCTGGGGCAAAATCAAAATCGCCAACCCAAGAACCAACAGAGATGAGACAAACAGAAACGGTATATAATGCCTGAGGCTCATAGACCCCGGGCATAGAAACGATGTGATGACTCCCCACTTCCCATTCAGGAAGCCATTCTTCATCATCCGGCTTATGGAATCACGACAGAAATAAGTGAATACTATGTCGTTCGACAGAAAATTTCTTCCTCCGTTCTTGCGAATCCGGTAATTCATTTCGTTATCCTGGTTGCGGGTCAAACGCACATCATAATAGCCGAACCGCTCAAACGTCTCCCTTCGAAAAGCTCCGAAGGGGACTGTATCAACATAGCCATCCTCAGCGCCAACACGATAAGCCGCGTTACCCACACCGAATTTCGTTGATTGCATTAACGCAATGGCTTCTCCCCAGAAACCACGCCCTTGAGTCTGCGCTACACCACCCACATTTTCGGCACCTGTTCTTTCCAGACATGCAATGCATTTGGATATGTAGTTATTCGCGTACATACTATGGGCGCCCATCATAACAACATAACAGCCTCGTGAAGCGCGAATTCCAATATTCAAAGCATACGGCGCCGTTTTATCAGGATTGCTAAGTAAATGAAGATGAGGATATTTCTCAGAATACTGTTGAACGATCTCGCAAGTTTTATCTGTGGAACATCCATCAATAAAGAGTAGCTCCATCTGTTCTGCCGGATAGTCCTGTTGAAGGAGTGATTCTATGCATGATTCGATGTAGCGTTCTTCGTTGCGGATCGGGATAATGACTGAAGCGGTTACATTACGTTCTGCCAAAATCAAACCTCCAATTTGTTCATTGTATGGTACCAATATTCGATTACGGCCACTTTCTAAATTTTAACATGTGACGATTGATCATGCAAATCAGAGAATCGGTACAGCCAACATGAATTAATAATTAGGCTTCTCCCGCCTTCTGACCCACAACCGCAACCCCGTCAGAACAACCCCCACTGAGCACAAACAAGCCGCCACCCAGAAGACTCCATGCATCGCCCCCACAAAAGCCCCCTCCAGCCCCTCACCATATTCTTCAACCCGATACCCCACCTGGGCGCTCATGAAAAAGTACAACAAACTGGTTGACAGGGACACCCCTGTCACCATCCCCACATTACGCATCAAAGCGTTGATGCTGCCCGAAACCCCCAGCTTATCTCTCGGTACCTGCGACATAATCAGAGATGTATTGGGGGACTGGAAAATCGCCGACCCCATTGTCACGACAGCCATAAGCGCGACAATCAGCCACGCTGGGGATGTCTCTGAAATAAACAAGCCCACCAACACCAGTCCCACGACCATAATACACTGCCCGAAGAAGGTTAGAGATTCCGACCCGATCTTGTCCGACGTATATCCGCTCAGAGGCGCGACAACCATCATAACCAACGGAGCCGTCATCATCAGCAATCCGGCATGGAAAGAAGTTATCCGCAGAACATCCTGCAGGTAAAACGGAACAAGTATCGTCATAAACGATATCGTCACGAAACTCAATAATGAACAAAACACACTCAATGAATACAGCTTATTCTTGAATATTGTTAACTCCACCAACGGCTCATGCCGGTGAGCCTCAACATAAACAAATAACGCCGCAAGAACAATCGACCCAACGAACATGCCAAGAATTCTCGGGTCTGCTATTCCCCAAGATCGATAGAGATTGATCGCCAGGACGAAAAGAATAATCATCAAAGCGGACAACCCCGCGCCCTTCCCATCAATTCTATCCTTGGGTATCGAATCCCAGAACGCTTTTATCCGCGTTGTCCATGCTGTGCGTGTTGTATGTGTCGCTTTGGCCTTCTCAATCCGCTTTGGCAGCACCTTCTGGCCCACCAGAAACACCACAATCCCAATGGGAATATTAATAAGGAAGATCACATGCCAATCCAGATGCGACACAATCAAACCGCCTAATCCGGGACCCATTAAATTACCCAGCGCAACCGAAGACCCGGTTAACCCCAAAGCCCGACCCCGTTCATGATCCGGAAAGACATGGGTGATAATCCCCTGATTCGTCGCCATCGACGCCGCCGCACCAATCCCCTGAACCACCCTGGCCCCCAACAAAAACGGCAGCGATCCGGCCAACCCGCACAACAACGACCCAAAAGTGAACACCACAATCCCAAACTTGAAAATAGAAACCTTGCTCAGCATATCGCCCAACCGGCCGAAAACCAAAACCGTCGATGTAATCGCCATTAAATAACTCGTCACAACCCATGACATCGCTGCCAAATCAACCGAAAGGTTTTTGGAAATGGTATGAATGGCAACATTAATAATACTGGCGTCGATACACGTCATAAACGTCAAAGAGAGCACAACCGCCAGAATCCCCCACCGTCCCTTGATAACATCGCCTTGGCGCATATCTGTATCGCCTTGGTCTCCTTTAGTTTTCCCATTCTGCTGAATCGGTTTTTCTTCTTCCACAATTACTCTCCCTCTAACCAATAACACCTCCGACAATCATAAATCAAAATAACCCCAAACAATCAACCATCTGTCGAACCTTTAAAGAGAATGCGCAAAAGTAACTGCCGAAGATCCTTATCAATAGCAAACAACACTGCAAAATATACCATTGCTGCCAAACAGGCTACAAGCACAACATGCCAGTTCCTAATAAGATACGCCAACCCTATCGCCAGTGCCGAAGACATCAGCACTGAAGGCAACTGACGCCAAATACGGATAGGATACATCCTCACCCGAATATATAGATAGTATCCCAAAAACAAGAAACCCTCAACCAAGAGAATGCTCCAAGAAGACCCCATAAGTCCATATCTCGGTTGCGCCCAAAGAGTCAGCCCCACCAGAAGAATCAAACAAACCCCCTGCATAATTGTGCGCTGCCATTGACGATTCCTTGTCATCAAGGCCTCACCCAGCGGGTAACTCAGGCATTCCAAGGCAAAATACCAGCTGAGTACAGCAAACACCACGGCTGAGCTCGAATATTCTGCTCCATAAATCAAGCCGATGATCTCTGTCGAAAACACGCAAAAGAAAAAGCTTACCGGAATGCCCACCGCCGCCAATATTTTAAAGACCTTTTCCATCGCCGTTTGATGGCGAATCTGCTCACCGGCTCCCAACCGGAAAAGAATCGGATAAATTGCATAGGCAAAAGTGTTTGGCAGAAAAACCAATGTGATTACCAAGATCTGCGCAGCTCGGAAAATCGCGACCTCCTCACTGGATACAACAAGTATAGACATCACAAAGATAGTCGCATTTGGAATAATTGAACTGACAGCACGTTGCAGACCAAAAGGCAGCCCCTCCCCTACCATTTTGGGAAGCTTTGATACATCTTTTATAGGTTTGGGCTGTTTGCGCAAAACCAGAAGTAAAAGAACCGTAATCAAGACATAGCTTATAAGATGTGTAGCCGTTACAGCCGTCGCACCCTGACTCGCAGAAACCGAAAAATAGCTCACCAAGTACTTGGAGACCCTCAGCACAGCACCATTGTGCGTCACAAAAAGTACTCCAAGAGTCATAATCGCAATAAGAAGAGCCTGTAAGAATTGAAACCCGGCTGTCACCGACATTTTCTCAATAGTTTGGTAGTAACTAAAAAACGTTTGGCTGACATTATAGAATCCCATGGCGATCCCGAGAATGATGATCATCATACACTGAGCTGTGTCGAAATCTAACCACATCCAGCATATTAACAAGACAGCGAACATGAAAACAGAAACTACAACAATCGCAACCACTTTAACAAATAGGGCATTACCAAAATAGAGGGACAATTTCGTTCTATCCCGAGAACAATCTTGCACCATAAGTTGACTCACACCGAGTTCATGAAAGTAGCTGAAAATATTAACAAATGCGTATGCCGCACTATAAAGGCCGAAACCTACAAGGCCTAAATACCTGGCTAGAAGAATACCAACAACAAACTGCATGACTTTGTTCAACATTGTGGACACTGTCATCAAGCCGGTGTTTTTTACGACTACTTGAAAATCCATCTTTTTTTACTTTTCTCCACATACCATCTTTGCTTCATACACGTATTCCATGCCATTCAGAGCCGCATTCATGTATAAATTCAAATCAAGCTTATCACATTTTACCCGTGCACTCAAATAACCCCATATAGCGCCTTTTCGACGATCTCCACAACCCTCTCCTGCTGCTCATCCGTCAATTCCGGATAACACGGCAAAGCAAACGCCTCTTCTGACGCCCCTTCCGCTACAGGCAGGCTTCCAGGTTTCATCCCCAGATATTCAAACGCCTTCTGCAAATGCAGCGGCACAGGATAATACACCGCGCTACCAATCCCCGCCCCAGCCAAGGCTTTCATAATTTCCTCCCGCCGCCGGGAGCGTACCACATACAGATGATAAACCGATTCCGCCTCAGGATCGCGTCCCGGCAAAACAATATCGCCCCGCCCCGCCGCATCCGCCAGCAGCAGATCATACCTGGCAGCCTTAACCCGGCGCGCCTCATTCCACTGTTCCAGATAGCGCAGTTTCACCCTAAGAATAGCCGCTTGAATCTCATCCAACCGGCTGTTATACCCTATATCGTCATGGTAATACTTCTTGTCACAGCCATGGAAGCGCAACCGCCTCACAACCTCAGCAATTCGTGCGTCGTTGGTCACAACCATCCCCGCGTCGCCATAAGCCCCCAAGTTCTTCGTCGGGAAAAAACTTAACGTCCCGGCATGGCCAAGGGACCCCGCCCTGCGGCCACGATAACGGGCCCCCACAGCCTGAGCCGCGTCCTCAAGAATGCTAATCTCATAGCGGTCCGCCACCTCTGTCAGTCGTTCCACATCCAACATCTGTCCAAAGATATGAACAGGAATAATAGCCTTGGTTCTGGCGGTGATTTTTATTTTGATGTGATTGAGATCCAGATTCAACGTCACCGGGTCAATATCAACAAACACAGGCACCGCGCCAAGCTGTGCCACCGTCTCCGCTGTAGCGAAAAAAGTATATGGCGTCGTAATAACTTCGTCGCCGGGGCGAATATTTAAAGCCAGCAACGCCAGTGTCAACGCGTCTGTCCCATTAGCCACCCCGATAGCGTATTGGGTTTCACAGAAGGACGCCATCTCCTCCTCCAATGCCCGGCCTTCCGGTCCCAGGATGAAATGGCAGGACTCCAAGACACGATGAACAGCCGCATCAATCTCGTCCTTAATTAGAGCGTATTGAGCCTTTAAGTCTAACAGCGGTATTTGCATTCTTTTATCAGCTCCTACATAGTCTTATGCCTTCTTGATAGTTGCCTCTAACGCGGGCTCTGCCCGCAAGTATCCAGTATTCAGTATTCAGTATTCAGTATTCAGTATTCAGAATGTGGATTTTCTTGTTTTTTATTGATGTTGTTGCAACCTAAGCGACTAAAGGGGGTTTTTCCGTTCTCTCCCGCCACTTGCGGGAATAGCCACGCTCTATATCTTTACAATTTTCTCACGCCCCCTCACAACATTTTTGGTCGCGTTGCGCGTATCAACTACGAGACCGGCTTTCTCAACAACCCAGTCATAGTCGATGTTCGAGTGATCTGTCAAAATCAGAACACAGTCGGCTTCAACCACATTATCTTCTGCAAGGTCTACGCTCTCTAATCGCATAGTGCTCCCTCCGTGAGATTCTATTACAGGAACATAGGGATCATGATAACTTATCATCGCACCATCTTTTTTCAAAAGTTCCATAATAATCAATGCAGGCGACTCACGAACATCACAAATATCTTTTTTGTAAGCTACACCTAATACAAGAATTTTTGCATCTTTGACACTCTTTTGCTGTTGATTTAAAGCTCGAAATATCTTGTTAACAACAAAATAGGAAACCTCCATATTAATCTCCCCGGCTAATTCAATAAACCGCGTATGATAGTTATATTCACGAGCCTTCCACGTTAGATAAAATGGGTCAATCGGAATACAATGTCCCCCCACTCCAGGTCCCGGATAAAAACTGTGGATGCCGAAAGGCTTCGTAGCCGCTGCGTCAACAATTTCCCATACATCAAGCCCCATTCGGTCACACAGCAACATCAGCTCGTTAACAAGAGCAATATTCACAGCACGATATGTGTTTTCAAACACTTTAGTCATTTCAGCAGCAGCCGCGGAGCTCACCGGCACAACATTGATAATGGTTTGCTGGTAAAGCAGACAAGCAATCTTCAGGCACATTGGGGTCACCCCCCCAACAACCTTTGAAGTGTTCTTCGTTGTAAACCTCTTATTGCCGGGATCAACACGTTCAGGCGAAAAAGCCAGAAAATAATCCTTTCCAACCTCAAGACCGGCTTGTTGAAGAATCGGATAAATAATCTCCTCGGTCGTCCCCGGATATGTTGTGCTCTCCAATGTAACCAGCTGACCAACCCGCAATCTCTTGGCAATTTCTTCGGCCGAGTTTTTCATATAGGAAATATCCGGATCGCGCGTTACAGTCAATGGTGTTGGGACACAAATAACAATAACATCGCATTCACCAAGGCGTCCGAAATCACAGGTCGCCTCAAGCAACCCCGACTGAACAACTGTACGAAGCTCCTCATCACTAACATCACCAATGTAATTTGAACTGGCGTTAACGAAATCGACTCTCTTTTGCTGGATGTCGAAGCCCAACACTGGAAACCCAACTTTTGCCTTTTCAACAGCCAACGGCAACCCAACATACCCTAAACCAATCACTCCAACCCGCGCTACATGGCCCTCAATCTTAGCAATAAGCTCAATAGCTGCACTGCTTTCATTCGGAACCCCGTTGTCCAGCGGATTTCTTCCATCCTCAAAAACAGTTTTCATATATTCCTCTCCTCATACAGCATTTGGTTCAATTGTTGACCTATATCCTCACCTTTATTCAGCTTCCATGCCTATTCTACACATGTCTTCCTCTTTTGTAAACATAGTGTGAATGGTAGGTGATACACGCCTTATATCCTTTTGCTTTTCCGCAGCACGATCCTGTTAGAAGCTGGTTAATTGTGGTATAATCCAGTCAACAGCAGCCATGTTTTCTGGAGAGAAACATGCAAGAATATGCTGCTGCAGAAATGAGGCCTGCTATGTTATTAAGCGATCTTTTATCAAATTTCCCGTTTCCTGTAGAAACACATCTTTTTAGTGAGCGTTCTTTCGAAACATTGTCCATTGTGCCTTCATCCTGCCCAACTAAATATTGCACCTTTGTCGATAGCGAAAAATATCTACCCTTCTTGGATGAACACACTCAAATGCTGATTACCACAGAGTCAATCGCCCAGATAACCCGAGGCGGCTCATGGGGCTTATGTGTGACAGAACAACCCAGACTTCTATTCTATCTGTTGCATAACGCTCTGTGCAAATCAAATAGCTTTGCATATCAAAGGCCTCTTGTCCCAACTGCAGTAGGTGATGACTGTCGCATTTCGCCATTAGCCTCTATCGCAACAGAAAATGTGATAATTGGAAATAATGTTATCATCGAAGAGTTTGTTGTTGTAAGAAAGAACACTGTCATCAATGACGGGACTGTCCTCCGCTCGGGAGCTAAAATTGGCGGAGTGGGGTTTGAATTCAAGTCTGATGAAAAAAGTCATCTATTTGCCATAACCCACGCAGGAGGCGTTATTATTGGCAAAAACTCGGAGATTCAATACAATACTTGTGTAGACAAAGCAATCTTTCCTTGGGATGATACTGTAATAGGAGATGATTGCAAGATTGACAACCTAGTTCACGTGGCTCATTCTGTTAAGCTGGAGAAAAACGTTATGGTTGTAGCATTAAGCGGTCTAGGCGGTAGAGTGAAAGTTGGAATAGACAGTTGGATTGGTTTTCATTCTGTAGTAAGAAACGGCTTAACCGTAGGACAAAACGCTCGTGCGAATATGGGTGCCGTGGTAACTCAGGATATTGAACCGGGACAAGCCGTTAGTGGGAACTATGCCATACCACATGATCGCTTTATCGAGGAAATGAGAAGCAGAAAATAACAAAACGGGCGACATCACACCGCCCGTTTTGTCCGTTTCCCTCTCCCTACCTCTTTCCCTACGTGAAAACCACCATCAATCATACTTCTTCATAACCGGCATATCCTGCCCCCACGCACCATAACCCGAATGAAACGCCTGATACCCATTATGAACCTGATGAATATCGCGGGCATACCGCCCATCATGGGCATGATACCCATCATGGTGATACATGTAAGGCCTCTGCTGATAATAGTTCGGATACCCATGCCTATAAGGGCAATTCCCTACACAACCGGGATACCCATATTGACCATAACTGCCTTGATGCCCGTAATATCCCGGATGGCCATAATTTCCCTTAGGATCATAGTGTCCGTAATAGCCATGGTACCAAATTTGATCAGTGTGTTCATATGGTTTATGGCTGCAGGGGTAAGCCCCCTGCCCCACAAAGTGGTATTGGGTCTGCGAATTCCGGTATCCCTTGTGCTCACCTTGATCCTGTATAGCCATGCCACTTTCTCCTCTCGATCCAGAAGTAATATTGGTATAAAATATGTGCTCCCCTCAATAATTGGCGCAACACAACTTGAAAAATTGTGACGAACAGTATAAGATTTGCTATAATAATGTCAGGTTATCAACAACTCCACCCATGGCTCAAATACTATCGAGGTGTTCAAATGTCCGTTAAAACCCCAAAGAAGACTCCACAGACCGGCAACCAGGCTCAGCTCTCTGAGCCCCTCTGGGACGCATGGTACATCGACTCCCTCATCGGACAAGGCTCCTACGGCAAAGTCTACAAAGCCCGCCGTGAAGAATTCGGCAAGACCTTCTATTCCGCGGTCAAAATCATCTCCATTCCACATGACCCTTCTGAGATCAAACGCCTGCGCAGCGAAGGCCTCAACGACCAATCCATACACAATTTCTATAAAGACCTGGTCACAGACTTCATCAGCGAAATAGAATTGATGAGCGAATTCCGAGGCAACAGCAACATCGTTAGTTACGAAGATCACAAAATCATCGAAAACCCTGCCTCCTCCCTCCCCTTCGCAGACCGAATGCCGCAAACCGAGGCCAAATACGCGATATTGATTCGTATGGAACTCCTTACAAGCCTCGTTGACCACATGGCACAACACCCCCTATCACCCACTGAAGTCATCAAACTCGGTGCCCAACTCTGCCGCGCTCTGGAGCTTTGTTCCCTGAACAACATCATCCACAGGGACATCAAGCCTGAGAACATATTTATTTCCCGCTACGGCGAGTACAAACTGGGTGACTTTGGCATTGCCCGCCAAGTCGAACGCACCATGTCCGCCCTATCCAAGAAAGGCACCTACACAACCATGGCTCCGGAAGTTTTCCGAGGGGAAACCTACGACGCCAGAGTCGACACTTATTCCTTGGGCATCGTCATGTACACGCTCCTCAACCAGAACCGGGCCCCCTTTCTTCCGGTGCTTAACCCCATTCTCGGCACACCCGGCCCAGCCGGCAACCCGCCCATACCCCTCAGACCACGCGACCGGGAAGAGGCCCTGCAAAAACGCATGAGAGGCGAACCCCTACCCGCTTTGACCGCCATGAGTCCTGAGCTCAACGCGATTCTGTCAAAAGCCTGCGCCTATAACCCCAACCACCGCTACCCCAGCCCCACAGCTATGCGTGAAGCTCTGGAAACCCTCTCCACATATGTAGCCGTTCCTCCAATCCCATCAAACGCGAGCCCCTCGTCCCCGGACCACAGCCCCAGCTTTGAACCAAAACTCGCCCCCGGCGCCGACGGCCATACCCTCCATCTCTTATCACCGGATACAAATTACGGACTGTACGACTCCTCACAACCCCATTCCGTCACCGAATCCTCCCAGTCACCGCCCACCCACACAACACCTCTGCCGAACACCCAAGGACAAACGCCCAACGCCACATCAAGGGTCACCCGTCCCACACCCTCTCCTCTGAACACCCTAGCAAAACATAAACGAATAACAGTCATCACCGCCGTCATTCTCCTTCTGGCACTGATAACAGCCGGGGCCGCTATTCTCGTATTTTCCGATTTCAATTTCGGCTCCGGCTCCGGTAGCGACCCCTCTCGGGAAGCCCATGTTGAAACACTGCTTCTCAGCAACGAAGCCGATCCCCTGGAAATCACCGTAACAGAAACACCCTCGGCCACGGGATACGGCATCAGTATCGACTCCGAGATCAGAATGACTCTCCCCGGCAAAGAAGAAGCCAAAGACGTTCTCAAAGAATTCGTTGCCTATCACAAATCCCTCATCACCTCTAAAGGCTATACCATAACATCCGTTGCCTTCGAGGAAAATGTCGGAATCACCGGAACAGACCAGAACAAGAACCCCATGGAAACAAAGGAAGCCCTGCAAACCTTAATCGAAAACGGCCTTATCAATATAACCATTAAAGGAACTTACGAAGAAACAGCGGAAATCGACTTCACAACGGAGACGAAGACAGACAACACCCTGGAATATGGTACTGAACAGATCCAAGAAGGTGAAAAAGGCTCCAAAACAACAACTTACAGCTACACCGCCAGAAACAACTCAATTGTGGATAGCGAAACAACCGTTCTTGAAGAAACCATCAAAGCACCTGTGAATAAAATCGTCACTCAAGGAAACAAACCCTCTCCAACGAATCCCCGTCCCGTCAACAAAACATTTCAAGGGTCTTACAGCATACAGAATCCTACCACAGGCTATCTCATAGACGCCTACTCAGATACGCTTCAGAACCTTATCCCTGTCCGCACCGCACCATTCCAAGGATCATCTTTATTCAGATTCAGCTACACCTTATTGTATGTAGAAGACTACCGTTACATCATAAAATATCATCCCAATTATGGCGAGTTTTATTTTTCAAAAGAATCAGGCGACAATGCCACCAGCGGTGCATGCGTTACATCATGGTACAGCCCATATACTAAGTGGTATCTCTTCGACATTGGAGAAGGTAACTATGTAGTCTCCGCCAGCAACAAACTCGTCGTAGACCAAAGCCTTGTAATAACAAGTGAATCCTCAGCCATCAATTCTTATATCACCGTGAGACCATTCTCCCCCACAAATAAGCTACAATGGTGGATGTTTAATAAAGTAAATTAATACAAATTACCAATCCCTCGAAATCACATTTATTATACACAGTAAAAAAGGTGATCACACATGCCGGACCAAAACCAAAACACCATCAAACAACACGAACCCCTCTGGGGCACTTGGTACGTCGAAGAGCTCCTCGGCGAAGGTTCCTTTGGCAAGGTCTACAAAATCCGCCAAAGAGAATTCAACCAAACCTACTATTCCGCTGTCAAAATCATCTCAGTCCCCCAAGACAACTCAGAAATCCAACGCATGCGGCTGGAAGGACTAGACGACGCCTCCATACGCAACTTCTTCTACAAAGCCGTCCAAAACATCGTCTCCGAAATAACCCTTATGCGCGAATTCCGCGGCAACAGCAACATCGTCAGCTACGAAGACCATATGATCATTGAGAGCCCGCCCATCGAACCTCTCCCCTCCCGAACCCTCGACCCCACCTCCCAATGGGATATCCTCATCCGCATGGAGCTCCTCACAAGCCTGCCCACACTCGCCGCCGAAAAACCCCTCTCTACAGCAGAAATCATCAAGCTCGGCATCCACATCTGCCGAGCCTTGGAGCTCTGCACCCGCAAAAACATCATCCACCGAGACATCAAACCTGAAAACATCTTCATCTCCCCGCACGGAGAATACAAGCTGGGAGACTTCGGCGTCGCCCGACAGATAGAACAAACCATGTCCGGCCTCTCCAAAAAAGGGACATACACCACCATGGCCCCGGAAGTCTTCAAAGGCGAAAAATACGGTGCCAATGTGGACACATATTCCTTGGGCATCGTTATGTACGCCCTTCTCAACCAAAACCGTGCCCCCTTCCTCCCTGCATATCCTCAGCCAATCACGCCCCAAGACCGAGAAAACGCCCTGCAAAGGCGCATGAACGGTGACCCCCTCCCTAGCCTCAATCTCAGTAACCCCAGCCAAAATATCAGCCCCCAACTCAACAACCTCATCTTGAAAGCCTGTGCCTATAACCGCGGCAACCGCTATTCCACACCCACCGCACTACGCAAGGATCTCGAAGCCCTAACATCCACCATAACTCCCGGCGCAGAATCCATCACATCCCCCGGCACTCCCGACATGCCCCTCAATACATCCAACACACCTCTACCACCGAACCCCTCAATTCCCGGCATTGCCTCTGATCATTTCCCCAACTTCCCTGACCCCACCCCCAACTTCGCTGACCACGCCCCCAAACGCGCCCCCGGATCAGACGGTAAAACCCTGCATCTCCTCTCTCCGGAAGCGAACCTGTCCATAAACACATCAACCTCCTACGACGCCGTTGAACAAGAATCTCCCACCAACCCCACCTCTGCCATGGATCCTACCCCTATCGAGCACCCCAAAACCCCACCAATAACTCCCACGACACTCCAGACCCCCAAGACCTCAACCCTCAAAACCTCCAACCCCAAACGCGCCTTCATCCTTGTTGCCTGCGCCATCATCGCAACATTGGCATTCACAGGGACCGCACTCCTGCTTTTCCTCGCAAGCCACCCCAGCAAAGAAATCCCTGAACAAGCCACCTACTTCGGACTCAGCATCAACGGACAGATCGAGATTATTCTCACCGGCCAAGAAGATGAACTCCAAACCCTCCTTGAAGATCTGACAACCTATTACATCCAACTTGTTGGCGCCCCTGTAGATACTGTTGCTGTCGAATATGAAGAAGATGTCACCCTTGTTGACGTTGACATTGAAACCCTCGAAAGAGAACCTGCCGACAGCCACTCCCAGAGACTCCGAATCCTCACCAAACAAGAAGCCCTGGAAGCTCTCATCACCGGAAAACCCATACACTTAGACGGGGCCCCCACCACACAACCCTATCTCAATATCATCCTGAAATGGGTCAATGAAACCATCGAAGAAATCAACTTCGAAACAGAAACAAGGCAATCCGACCAAGTCATCCTCAACACCACCGAAATCCAGCAAGGAGAACGGGGCGCTAAAAGCATATCCTACGCCTACACCGCAAGAAACGGTGATATCATAGAAAGCACCCTGCAGGACGAGAAAATCATTAAAGAGCCAGTTAAAGAAATCATCATTACAGGGACACAATCCCTTGTCGTCATTTTAGACAATAAAGGCATAACCAACACGAAACTCGCCGCCATGGTTCAAAGCGGAGAAATCCCCAACAACGTCACCACCCTTTATATGCGGGGCAACAAAAACCTCTCCGACATAACTCCCTTAAGGTCGCTCACCGGATTGACCTTCCTAAATATTTGTGACAACAACATCAACGATCTGACCCCTCTCAAATCCCTGACAAAGCTGACCAATCTCTACTTGTCCATCAACAACATCAGCGACCTCACGCCAATACAATCACTAACAGACCTCACTATCCTACACATATCCCGTAACAAGATACACAATCTGACACCCCTGCGTTCATTAACAAACCTCACCTATTTGGAAGCGACCAATAACACCATCAACGATCTGACACCCTTAAAGCCGCTGACGAAATTATCCACATTGTATCTTGACTACAACAATATTACCAACATCTCCCCTCTGCAATCAGCGAAGAGCCTAACACTGCTCTCCATCTGCCAAAACAAGGTCAACGACGTGAGTCCCCTAGCCTCATTAAGCAATTTAAATTATCTGGATTTGGGATATAATAGCATTAGCGACACCGCACCCCTGCAATCGATAAAAAAACTCACGTGGCTCAACATAGCCGGCAACAGCATCACAGACTTCACCCCCATCAAATCCCTAACGAACCTGAAAGATCTCTATATGCTCGACAATCCGAATCTGTGGTTACTCAGTCAACCTGCCGTTCAAGACATGAAAAAGGCCTTACCGAATTGCACAATACACGGCTATACTTCTGTCGGCGACTCCATATAAATCACACACCCGTCCCACACGCCTTCCGCTCCACGCTCCCCCCATCCCAATAAAACCCATACTCCGGAAACCGTCTCCCCAAGATCTCCGGAATTCTCCGGTTTAGCGTACCGCCACGGGAATACAGACTCACAACAACATCATACGCCAAATCAAGACGCAGGTCCTGCAATTGAAGCAGCCTCCGTTCCAAATCCCCAATATCCCCGGCACCTTTCTCCGTCGTCAGCACCTCCCACTCCAGAACCAGCGGACAAAAACTCTGCTGAAGCATCTCTAACCCCACAAGCTGACCCCCCACCGGAACGACCTCATTCCCATCTCCAAGACTTCGCGCCTTCCACCTTTTCATCGAAAACCACAACCCGACCCCCAGCAACACAACAACGACACACAACACCGCCAGAACCCGATCTCCTTCAAACCACAACACCACCAGCCGCCCAAAACTATGTAGCCAATCAAACATATGCCTCTCCCCCCCCACATACACCTTCACTAACATATATATTCACAAACATAGAAAAAGGACACTCGCGCCTTTGACGAAACCTTTCGGTCGCCCCTTGATTTTTGCTCCGCACTTGGTTAATCTGTAATCGGTTGAACTATTTACCTGGGCGGCAAACCCAAACGGAGGAAACACCATGAACATACTTCATCTCATCGGCGGCGGCGAACTTGGCGGCGCCGAACAACACCTCATAACCTTGCTGCCCAGACTCCACGCACGAGGCGTCCAACCTCTGTTAGGATGCCTGTACAAGCACTCTCCCCTGGCCGACATCATCCAATCCGAAACCACCCCTGTCCGGCTCTTCCCCATGCGGGCACCCTTCGATCTGACCCCCTTACCCAGCCTGCTCAAATACTGCGCTCACCACAAAATCCACCTCATACACAGCCACGGCCTGCGCGCCAACATATTAGGCCGCGCCGCCGGCCTATTCAGCCATATACCCTCCGTCACCACCTGGCACAGCTGGCCGGAACACGACTTCCCCGGCACGATCACCGGCAGAACAGCCATGACATTGGAACACATAACCTTGCGCCACTCCGCAGGCTCCATCACCGTCTCCAAAGAATTAGCAAAAAAATTCCAACAATGGCCGCCCATGAACCGGCGAACCTCCCCGAAACGACGAACCCTCCGACATCTCTCCCCCAAAAGACCTCATCATACTCAAACCATCTACAACGGATACGCTCCCTTCCGTCGCACACCCGAAGAACACGCCCAAGCCCGTCAACACTACCGCACCCTTTGGGGCATCCCCGAAAACGCTGTTGTCATAGGCACCATCGGCCGTCTCCACCCCGTCAAAGGTCACCAACACCTCCTACAGGCTGTCGCTCTTCTGACCTCCCGCCTCCCAACCCTTAACATCCCAACCTATAGCAACCCGCCCCTCTTTCACCTTCTCCTCATCGGCGAAGGCCCCGAACGCCCGAACCTCGAACATCACCTCGCCCACGCCCCTTACACATACACCCTGACCGGCCACATTCCGGACGCGGAACGGGTCCTTCCCGCTATAGACATCTTTGTCTTCCCCTCCCTCCATGAAGGCCTGGGTATCGCACTCCTCGAAGCCATCCAAGCTCGGCTCCCCATCGTCGCCACCGCCGTTGGCGGCATACCCGAAATCCTGCGTGCCGATAGCGATGCCCTGCTGGTTCCGCCAGCCGATCCAGACGCCATCGCCGCCGCTTGCCAAACCCTCTTAGAAAACCCCGCCCAGAGAGAATCCCTGATCGCCGCCGCTCAGACACGCCTCAGCCTCTTCGATCCCGACAACATGGCAGACCAAACAATAACGTTTTATCACAACATATTGGACCCCTGACCCGCTTAGTACCTTACAGACGCGAAGCGTCAATAAAAAACAAGAAAATCCACATTCTGAATACTGAATCCTGAATACTGAATACTTGCGGGCGTAGCCCGCATTAGACGATAGCACGATAAACGCGAATCGGTTCCAGCTTATGCCGAGACATAGCCATTCTCGCCATTATGCGGCTATCCGCCTCCACACTACCGCTGGTTCCCCGCAGAATGAAGGCATCCATCTGATCATAAGAAATCCCCAACTCGTCCTCATCCGTCTGCCCTTCAAACAATCCCGCCGAAGCAGGCTTATCAACAATTGCTGTCGGCACCCCCAGATGCCTGGCCAGAATCCGCACCTCCCCCTTCGTCAGCAGACCAAGAGGATTCAAATCACTGGCCCCGTCCCCCCACTTCGTAAAATACCCCAACAACCGCTCATCCAGATTCCCCGTCCCGATCACGAAGCAACTCTCATTCTGAGCAACCGCATAAAGCATCATCATCCGCATCCGGGGCCGGATATTCAGCCGACTCAGATCATTCAAAAGCCCCAGCTCATCTTCCACAGCCCGGCAAGCCGTCCCAATATCGCGCACCTCATAATCAAACCCGAACTTATCAATAAGCGCCAAAGCATCCCGATGGCTCGACCCCTTCTTCATATTATCCTCATCCGGCAGCATGAACAGCTTGACATACACCCCTGCCTCCTGACAAAGCCGTGCCACCACCGAACAATCAATCCCCCCGCTCATCCCCAACACCACGCCCTTTCGCCGGGCACCCGTCACGATATCCCGGACAAACCCGCCAATGCTCCGGATATGTTCATTCGCGGTATCCTCCGTAATCACGAATTTCTTCTCATCATAACCCTTTTCGTTCATGACAAACACCCTTTCATAAAACCTTTTCATTCACGATTTCTTTCTTCCCCCTATTAAATCAATTCGCCCAAGGCTTGTCAATGGCTGTTCCTTCGCAATCCAACTTCGTGATCCAAACTCCCAAACTTCGTGATCCTTGCAGTTGGAAGCCACAGCGTGCTATAATCGAGTTATTCGTGAATACTTAACAGCATCTGGCAAGGAGACTCCACTCATGCGCAAATTCAATGTAACAGGATTATGTTCTCCTCATGAAGACTATATGGTAAACATCAGCAATAAATTAATCCAAATCAAGAACCTCGTCGACACCCGTTCATACTTCACAATCAATCGTGCCCGGCAGTACGGCAAAACAACAACTCTAGCCTGTCTCAGCATCGCGCTCAAAGATGAGTACACCGTCATCTCAACCAGTTTTGAAGGCATCGGAGACGAAAGTTTTAAAACACCGGAAGCCTTTTGCCAGGCCTTTCTGGACCTGATACAAGAAGCCTTGGAATTTGCAGACGTCGACAAAGACTACAGAGACAATTGGACGGCTCATAATATTGTCACTTTTCAAGGGCTAAGCAAACATATAACAAAAATGTGTTATGACAAAAAGGTTGTACTCATGATCGATGAAGTGGACAAAGCCAGTAACAATCGGATCTTTATTCAATTTCTCGGTATGCTGCGAAGCAAATTTCTCTCCCGTAAAAAAGGTCAAGACTATACATTCCATAGCGTTATTCTAGCCGGAGTTTATGACATCAAGAACATCAAGTTGAAAATGATCCAAGAAGGATCCTACACGCCCTCCCCTGAAGACAATAAGCTCTATAACTCCCCGTGGAATATTGCTGTCAGCTTTAAGGTTGATTTGTCATTCAATCCACCCGAAATTGCAACGATGCTTCTAGAATACGAAACTGATCATAACACCGGAATGGACATCCCTGCTATCTCTGCTGAAATCCACGCCTACACAAACGGTTACCCTTTTCTTGTATCAAGACTCTGCCAATGTATTGATGAAGAGCTCCACAAAGACTGGTCCCCCGGCGGCGTACACAACGCTGCAAAAACACTTCTTGAAGAAAGAAACACCCTATTCGACGACATCCACAAAAACCTCGAAAATAATAAAGACCTGTATAATCTCATCCATGGCATTCTCGTCCTTGGAGAAAACTACAGTTTCAAATTCGGCAATCCTGTTATAGAATTAGCTCACACATACGGCATTATTGTGAACCTCAACGGCACTGTCTCCATTGCAAACAGAATCTTTGAGATACTCATTTATGAATACTTCATCTCCAAAGAACATACTAACGAAGAAAGAAATATGATCAAAGGGGTTCTTGCTTCAGACATAATCCACAACGGCAGATTCAATATGGTCTTATGTCTGGAAAAATTCGCAGCCCATTATTACGAAATGTTCAGCGAAACTGAAGCCCCCTTTCTTGAGAAACACGGACGCTTATTGTTCCTGTCTTACCTGCGTCCATTAATCAATGGATATGGTTTCTACCACATAGAATCCGAAACCAGAAACCAACGACGTATGGATATCGTCATGGATTATAACCAAGAACAATTCATTATCGAGCTCAAACTGTGGCATGGTGAAAAATACAAACAACAAGCCTATGAACAGCTGCTTGACTATATGGTAAGCAAAAATACCGACACAGGTTATTTGCTCACATTCGATTTCCGAACAACAGCCAACAAACAACGACAAACGAAATGGGTCCAATTGGGAAACAAACGCATCTTCGACGTCGTCGTGTAGCCTGGTCGGAGGTCCATGCAAAAATCAAGGCCCGAATACTCTCTGCCGAATCACCCTCCACATATACCGCGGCAAAACCAACTGTCGCCTAAACCGTTTCGGCTCCCTCAACAGCCTGAACAACCATTCCAGCCGCAACCGCTGCACCCACCCCGGCGCTCTCTTGGCGCGCCCCGCAAAAACATCAAAAGTCCCCCCGACGCCTACACGCACTCCTGCCAAATCAGGATACTTTGAAAGCCAAACCTCCTGAAAAGGAACCCCCATCCCCGCCAACAAAATATCCGGTCTGAACTCACGAATCAGCGCCAACACATCCGCCTCATCCTCTTCATCCGCCGCAAAATACCCATGGTGCGTCCCCACCATCAACCCCGGAAACTCCCGCCGCACCCTCACCGCCGCCTCATCCGCCACCCCAGGTTTCCCCCCAACAAAAAACACCCGCCAACCATATGTAGCCCCCTCCTCCAGCAACCGCCGCGCCAAATCAATCCCCGTCACCCGTTCCGGCAACCGCGACCCTAGAACCCGTGCTGCCCAGACCACACCCTCACCATCCGGCACCACAAAATCCGCCTGAGACAATATCTCCCGCAACCCCTCATCCGATTCGGCACGCAAAATCATCTCCGGATTGGCCGTAACCACACGCAGCCGACGCCCTTCCTCCAACGCCCCCCTAATAAATCTGACACTTTCCTCCATCGTCACCCCATCAATCCCAACGCCAAGAACCTTCACTTGAGGTTGCCCAGATATCATAATCCACCCTCCTCTCTATACCCCAACATTCCTTACACCGCACATCCCATCCAACCTCACCCCTCCTGCTTCTCACCTCCTGCTTCCCGCCTCCTGCTTCCCTCCTCCCTCGCAACCTTACGCATCAGGGTTGAAAACGGGTATAGGGAAAAATCCGAAACGGCAACAAACAAACCGTCACCCTGCGAACCATCTAAATCTATTCCAACACACCGTCTGCTGACAGAACCACGCAGAATACGTAAAGTCAGGTGAAAATGCGTGAAAGTATGCCGGACACTCCGTCCGGTATCCTCCCACTCAATAGTCGCAGTCCCCGACTCATCATTCGCAAACCCTGCCCCAAACCCAGTCCCCGACTCATCATTCGCAAACCCTGCCCCAACCTCAGCCCCCGACTCATCATTCGCAAACCCTGCCCCAAACCCAGCCCCCGACTCAGCATTCGCAACCCCTGCCCCCGACCCGGTATGCTCAAGCTCGGTATTGGCAAGCCCATCCCCCGCCTGAACCCAAGGAAACTCCCAGAGCCCCTTCAGAAGCCCGCCTTCCGTACGCCGCCGCACAAACACACGCCCCTGTTCATCTTCTAACCAAAACACATACCCTGAATACGCGGGCCTCTCCCGCCGCAGTTTAACAGGGTACCGATCACTCTCCCCCCGCCCCCAAGCCCCGCACCCTTCCCGCCACGGACACATCGGACATGACGGATTCCGCGGGCGACACACCACCGCCCCCAAATCCATAATAGCCGACGTATAATCCGCAACATCCGTTTCCGGCAACAACTCTGCCGCCCATTCGGCAAGCCGGTTCTTAACCGAATCCAGCGGAGCCCCCACACAATGGAGCCGACTCAAAATCCGTGCCACATTTCCGTCAACCACCGCCTCCGGCATATCGAAGGCCAGCGCAGCAATGCTGGCCGCCGTATAGGGTCCTATCCCGGGCAGATTGCGCAACGCCCCGGGCGTCTCCGGTCTGGGAAAAACCCCGCCATATCGTTCCCACACCACCCGTGCGCAGGCATGAAGCTGATGCGCCCGGCGATAATAACCGAGCCCTTGCCAGAGCATAAGAACCTCGTCAAGAGACGCCTCCGCCAAAGCCACCAGATTTGGAAACCTTTCCATGAATTGACGGAAATAAGGCACAACAGTAGCCACAGTGGTCTGCTGAAGCATGATTTCCGAAACCCAAACAACATAAGGGTCAGGGTGCGGCCCCTTCACACGCCACGGCAAAACCCGGCCATGCTCTGCATACCACGCCAACAATCTCGGAGCATATTCAGATGTTGAGAACCCCAACCCGCTTTCGCGATTCATAACATCCTCCGACAGGAGCTTATCTTTATCATACATCAAAAAGCCGACAAACAAAAAGGGGTGCCCAGCAACCCTCTTTTGTCAGCAAACCATGTCTATCAATGATTTATTGTGCAACCTTTGTCAGCCGTTTGGCCAAACGTGACTTCTTACGGGCGGCCTTATTTTTATGAATCAAACCCTTGGACGCTGCTTTATCTAATGAACGGGAAGCGTTCCGCAGAGCCTGTTCTGCCCGATCCGGATCCGAAGCCAGCGCTTCATCAAAACGCTTAATAGATGTCTTAAGGGCAGATTTAGCGGACGCGTTCTCAAAATTCTTAGCTTTAGAAAGCTTGGCGCGTTTAATTGCCGATTTGATGTTAGCCATATTGATCACCTCCTTCAAGTGATTGCTATTCTAGCACATTTCTAATTGAGAGGCAAGAAACCCTCATTTCGACCTTCCATATCCTCATTTGAACCTTCCATGACACCAATTAACCGGCCAAGTACAGCGCCATAAGACAGTACATCCCAATGATCACCAGCAATCCCGGCACAAATACCCAATAATGCGCCGGCCTTATTGGAAACTTCTCATTCGCGAATTGCTGTACCTTTGATTTGGTAATTTTGAACAACACCAGAAACAAAGGGATACTCAAAGCCAGGAAAAAAACAACCGCAACCAACATAATCAAAATAAAGGAAACACACAAAATACCAAAATCGATTTGGGCCAGATCCGCCTGTTCTCTCAAAATGGCTATAATGTCCTGGGTCTGGCTTTCCGTCTCGACACCGGAAGCCGCCACCCCTGATATCAAAAAAGCCAACGCATTATTCGTAAAATGAACCGTCATCCCACAAAAAATAGAATTCGTCCTGTAAACAGCAATCGCAGCTACCGCACCCAGCAACGCCTGCGCGATAAACCTCTGAGGATCCATGTGGAACAACCCAAACAAAACGGACGACATAATGATCCCGAACACGACCCCGTTCTTTTGTAACCCTTTCAGCACAACCCCCCGGAACAGGACCTCCTCACAAATACCGGGCAACAAAGCCGCGCAAAGGATCACCACCACCAGGTTGGTCGACATCAGCGGATCCAGTCCGGATAGATCTGTTGACCCGAAAACAAGTCCAACCAGCAAAATAACAATAAACGCCAACCCCAGCATGGCGGGAAAGAGGATAATCGGAATCGCTGCCGAGATAAGAACTTCCCCAACCCTAGGCTTATTCAGTCGCAGAACATCTTTGATATTCTGTTTTGTCGCAAACAAGATCAGAAGCGTCGGCAACAAAATAAACCCAAGTTGAAGGATTACCAATTGGAGAGGCAAGTTTGTGAAAAATGTCTCAGATATGATCCCGAAACCGCCCAAGACCTGCACAGCGATAAAGAGAACCGCCGTTACAGAGAAACAGATCCCAGCGATAACAGGGAGCGGCATCCGACTTCTGCCCGCTTCCCCAAGCTGTGTTTGAACCTCGGTGGGACTCCCATGTCCAGCCCTGCTCTCGTCCACATCATAGGCCTGCCGGCCAAAATCATCTCTTTCCATATACAATCTTTCTCCTTACTCCATCTTTTCGATAAGAAACCAGTCTAAAGATTCCTCAACCTTCATTATACATCACTGGCGACTCATTTCAACAAAAGTTCCCTTGAGCATTCGCGGGCTACGCCCGCAAGTATTCAGTATTCAGGATTCAGTATTCAGAATGTGGATTTTCTTGTTCTTTTTTGACGCTTCGCGTCCGTAAGGGACTAAACCACCACCATCTTGTCTTTGCCCTGCACCCGATGTACAATGGCAACATGCGAATAAACTCATTCGAACCCATCGTTTCTCCAAGTAGCCACACTCTCATCCTCGGATCCATCCCAGGCGTGGCTTCGCTTCGTGCTCATGAATATTATGCCCATCCGCGCAACGCATTTTGGCCCATCCTTTATGCTGTTTGGTTGCCACCCAAAACCGTTGGCTCCCTTAAGAACCCTTCAACAACAAACCTTGGTCTCCCTCCCTACAAAGAGCGTTTGCGCTTCCTCATTTCCAAAAATCTGGCTCTTTGGGATGTCGTTGCAACCTGTACCCGCGAAGGAAGCCTTGACAGCGCTGTACACGATGAAGAGATTCAAGCTTTCGACACTTTTTTTGCGGCATATCCGAACATCAGCAAGATCCTATTCAACGGTCGTAAAGCCTATGACTTATTTTCCCAACATCATGGTTTTACCGTAAACATGATCTATCACCTGATGCCATCCACCAGTCCGGCCCACGCCGGTATGACATTTGACGAGAAACTGGCCGTCTGGCAAGAAGCCCTATTATAACGATTCCCAATAACATCAACGAACACATCAACGAAGGCGGGCTTCGCCTGCAAGTCTCTTATTGATTTTCTGCTCATTCTCCGTTATGATATTCGGGGAGCCTCTTTCTGAGAAACCGCGTTTTCAAGTGGTTATCCTTATGAAGTTCCGGGAGGTGTCAATGTGAAGTACCAGAGTGAATTTATCGTATCGAAATGGGAAGAGGTTAACGTTCCCCCATATTTCCCGGACAGCCCGATGACGCGCGTTTCCGCGGAATATACTTCTTCAGGCGACATACAAGGCGTTTTTCAAGTCGAATACATTATCCATACGACAGAACGAAACCTTTCGGTAGCCCAAACATCCACTTATGTCGGCTATCTGGAATTTACAGGCCGTATTGGTGAAAAATCGGGCATCTTTGTGTTGTGCGATATTGGCGAATACTTCAATGGTGTCCCAATCGGGTCCCTAACGATCAAACCCTCATCGGGAACAGGCAATTTTACAGGCATTCAGGGAAATGGCGGATACTCTGCATTTGACAACAGAATGATTATGGAACTGGATTGCTCCTTTGCCGGTGAATCTGTACAAGCCGGCGATTATCGAGTGTGGGACCAACAGAATCTGCCCGATCTTCCGGAGCCCTTCGACGAACAAAACCCCTTCAACCAACAGGATCTCCTCGATCAACAGGGTTCATTCGATCAACAGGGTTCATTCGATCAACAGGATCCCTTCGACCAACAGGATCCATTCGACCAACAGGATCTATTCGACCAGCAGGATCTACACGATCAGCAGGATCTATACGACCAGCAGGGTTCATTTGCCCAACAGGATCCCTTCGACCAGCAAGATCTTTACAATCAACAAGGCTCCTTCACCCAACAGGCCCCCTTCGATCAGCAAAGCCCCTTAAATCAACAGAGACATCAGTGGGATCACCTTGATCAAGATCAGGCCGATGATTCAGCGCTTTGGGATGAATGGAAACGAAGTCTTGAAGATCAGTGGCATGAACTGCAACTAAGCAAACAGCAAGAAGAACAGCACGAATTGGAACGACAGGTACCCCTTGAACCGATCCCCTCTGAACCGATCCCCTCTGAACCGATCCCCTCTGAACCGATCCCCTCTGAACCGATCCCCTCTGAACCGATCCTCCCAAATCATATCCCTCCTGAGCAGATCCCCCCTGATCAGATGCCTTATGATCAAGCCCTTCAATTTACCCTGAATCAACAGCCAAACTCCGACTCACACAACACGCATCAAGACGACAACAAAACACAGTACGGAGACAAACAAACAAGTATCCTTGATCAGTGGAATCTGCAAGAACCGGAAGAGTGGGACCCACAGGAACCTGAGGATCTTTGGATTCAGCAGGATCTTCAAACGCAATGGGATCGATGGCGTCAGCGAAATCGTTGGGAAGATCATGATGAAAAGGAAGATGCGCTTCCAAATCAGCAAAGTGCCCTCACAGACCAATTGGATCGACTTGAACGACAAGAGCAACCGGAAGACTATATGGAGCTTTTAGATCAGCTGGAACACTTAGAACACTTAGAAAAGCAAGAACAGCAAGATCAACAAGAACCCCAAGAACCCCAAGAACAGCAAGAGCCCCAAAAAAACCAAAACCAACCTGGCGACCAGAACGAACCGGATAACCCTATCTCTGATTAGTCGCTTAGTACCTTGCAGACGCGAAGCGTCAACAAAAAACAAGAAGATCCACATTCTGAATCCTGAATCCTGAATACTGGATACTTGCGGTCGAAGACCGCGTTAGTACCCCAGGAAGGCGAAATGGCCAGAAAAACCTATAACGAAAAATTACACACTTCAGGCGATCTGCCCAAAATCGAGGATTTGACCAACAAACCGGAATCCGCGGCACGTCTAGGGGGAACCAGGATGCTGGTGGCCCCACCTTTGCAGTACAACGAGATCATGGCACAGATCCCCGAAGGACAACTCACCACCATCGACCGCATGCGGGCATTGCTGGCCGCCCGGGCTGGGGCGGATGTCACGTGCCCACTAACCGCAGGGATTTTTGCTAACATATGTGCCCATGCCAGCGCTGAACGGGACATCGACAAAATCCCTTACTGGCGCACCCTCAAAACCAAAGGAGAACTTAATGCAAAATATCCGAACGGTATAGACGCTCATAAATCCCTTCTTGAAGAAGAAGGCCATACAATCATCCAAAAAGGTAACCGCTTCTTTGTCGAAGCCTACGAAACCAAACTGACCGATTTGAGCAAGCTCAGGGCGTTTCCCCCCAAAATTGCCGATTTCTCTAAATCTGACAGGGGCAGTGACTTTAAATGAGCAATCTCTGTTTGGGCATGGCTCCACGGAGAATCCGTGGCAAACAAGATTTTCTCAGCACCGTGCTTACGCACAACACGAAGGAACAGATCATGAGAGAAATGCTCAAACCCAATACTCGTATCAAGATAAACATCGCTACCGGCAAGATATGTCTCAACCTCATCCCACTGGTAGCATCCGCCAAAATGAGCGGCGATAATCACACCGCCTCCCATAGCTCGACTCACCTCAAGGAATTGCCGGGGAGATGTCCGAAAAGGCGCTGTATACGCGGGGTCGAAACCGGCATGATGTAAAAGAATCAGCCCTTGGCTTAAAGCATAGTCATAGATCCGCAGCATTTTTTTCTCATCAAGAACAAACGCCTGATACTCTGCATGAAACTTAAGCCCCTTCAATCCCAAGCCCACCACAAAATCGATATCCTCTTTGTAGGATTTGCTATGAGGATATATCCCGCCGAACCCGACAAGCCTCCCCGGGTTATCCGACACAACCTTGTGAACCCATTCATTAACAGATCTCACCTGCTCAGGTTTTGTCACAACAGGTTGAAGGACCGAAATGTCAATGCCGGCTTCATCCATGCTGGTGAGGAGCCCTGCCACCGTTCCGTCATGTTCGGTCGTAAAAGACTCTTCCTCTATGCAGTCCAAAAGAGAATCCATAGCCTTGGGAGCCAGGTGATCGGGAAAAACGTGGGTGTGAACATCAATAATCACTTATCGTACCTCTCTAGGATTCATTCTGTATTGCTATAATGCCCGCGCGTCGACCGGCACACAAAGACTTCGTGAACCGTCGCACCTTTCCGGCATCGGTTTTTATCTTACACCAAGACACCCCTTCCCCGCAAGGCCCTGAGAGATCGGTCGCGCCCGCAAGTCGTCAGGATTCTAAATATTTGTTCTGCCCATCAGAAAGGTAAACCTTATGCAACGCAACGTCACCAAAAAACTCGTACAATGGAAAACCGATCCCGACAGAAAACCACTGATCCTCAAAGGTGCCAGGCAAGTCGGGAAAACCTGGCTCATGAAAGAATTTGGGGAAACCTGTTACACCAACTCCGTTTATTTCAATTTTGACGAAGCGGACGACTTCGCTTCGATATTTGAGAGCAATAAAAACCCTTACCGCATCATCGAACTCCTCAGCCATCTTTCCGGCCAAAAAATTCTGCCGACTGAGACCCTCGTCATCTTAGACGAAATACAGGAGTGCTCAGCAGCCCTAAACGCGCTAAAATACTTTAAAGAACAAGCCAATGAATACCATATTATTGCGGCAAGCAGTCTGCTTGGAACCCTTCTTGCCAAACCTAGATCCTATCCCGTTGGGATGGTCAACCTGCTTGACATCTGGCCCATGACTTTTGATGAATTTCTTGCCGCGGTCGACGAATCGCTATTTACGTATTATAACAAGATCCAAAAAGGACAGCTCATCGAAAACATTTTTCACAACCGCTTGTTGGATCTATATAATTTTTATCTGATTATAGGCGGAATGCCGGAATGCGTCATTTCCTGGATTCACCACCGGGACCCTGTGAAGATCCAACAGATTCAGAAAGAACTGGTCGCCATCTATGAGAACGATTTTGCCAAACATCACGGTCAAGTCAACACCGGCAGAATCCTGCTTGTCTTTCGCAGCATCGTATCCCAGCTGGCCAAAGGCAACGAAAAATTCGTCTACGGTAGCCTGAAAAGCGCAGCCAGCTTCAAAGCTTATATCAAAGACCGGCTCCCCAAGACAGCTATTCGGTTTTCCAAACGCGGCTATGTTACAGAAGGCGGCATCACAAATATACCCCTCTACCTCGCGGGGAAGACCAAGAAACTGATATAACTATAAAGGCGGCAGAACCTCCTCACCGCGAAAACAGCTTCGTATAATTATCCTCCAACAACCCCCGACCTACAACCGTGCCATGAGCGGGCAAAAAATAGCGGCAATGCGTGTCTAACAACACTTTCCACGACACGATCAAGCGATCAGGAAAATCCATAAAAGGCGGTCTGAGCTCAATTCGAAACGGATTAATCATCGTATCTCCTACCAAAGCCGCCTCATCATCAACAATGAAACAGACAGACCCCACTGTATGACCAGGTGTATGCAGAACTTGAATCCCCACCCATGACATAACAAGATCCATCCGCCCTAAAGCGGGCTCTTTCTCCTCCAACGCGGAATCAACCTGCTCCGAATCAGCTCCGGTCTGCGCCGAACCCGAATCACCTTGGGGCTTGAAAGCCGGATCCGCCGACAATCTATAGGTCAGCTCCGTAAAAATGTTGTTACAACAGGCCGGGAACCTCAGATCTCTATCCCCGGCAATATTCGCAGCGATCTTCGTCAATGCCATGGATCCTTTAGGTATACCGGTAGACCCCTCCCGCAAGAACGCCTCCTCGGACGAATGAACGAAAACAGGGCAACCATACTTCTCCTGAAGCTTCGCCACATTCCCCGCATGATCAAAATGCACATGGGTAAGCAAAACACCATGAAGGGCGTTAACACCCGTTTCCTCCAAACGCTTAAACAGCAAACCGCTCTCAAAACTAATACTTGTATCAACAAGCAACGCGATATTCCCTTTTCTAACTAAATAGCAATTGCATCTCATATCCATGAGCTTAATGATCTCAATCTTGTTCTTATGGGTCGTCCAGCTTTTCACACTCACAACTTCCTCAGAATTAACATAAGCTCGTACTCCGTCTAGAAATCCTTCCCTTAAAGCATCGTATTCTCCAAATACTCGAAATATCCTTCAATTATCTGCCAAGAAAAGCAAATGTCGATGAAAAAGTTGTTTGTGCTAAACTTGCCATGAGTCCCGTTTCCCACATCCCAACACACTATCCCTTAAGAATCTCCACTGGATTACAATTCTCTATACGGAGAACCGGTCTAATTAACGACACGGAAACGATAATCAGATTAATCACAGCCACAACAATAACGCTCCCGCCCGTCATTCTCAACGTCTCCCCATAAAAAACCACTGAAACCAACCCAGCCGCAAAATACGCCAACACCAGATAGAACCCAACCGCCAACACATTCGCCGCAATAATATTAATCCCCAACTCAATCACACTCATCGCGAGAATCTTCGTATTCCGGTACCCATAAGCTTTCATAACCCCAATGGTTTTCTCCCTCTTCCGAAGTGTATTCGCAAGATTCTGCATAAGCAACATTAGCGTTAAAAGGATAATCATAAGCGAGACCACCATAATCACATTCCGGATACCCCTCAACGAATTAAAATACGTCATAGCGTTTTTTGTCCCATAACTGGTCAAAAACCCCATCCGCTCAATCTGCTCCGCGGTCACATCAATCTGTTCAACATCCTCCACATACACCAAAGCCCCCTTAGCCGCCGGAACCCCATTATCGTTCATACGCGCGTACATCTTCTGAAAAAGCGCCAACGACAGATAAGCCGGATTCCCCTCAACGTCCCCCTCTGTCGTATACACCCCCAGAACCTTAACCTCCATGACCTCCTGGACAACCTCCTCCTCAACCATCCTATCATAAACAACCCTGACGGCCCGGCCCACATAATCTCTTAACTTGGTCTCCTTCATCAAACTGACAGACAAATCCGGCAACACGATCCCTTCCGAGCCATCATACTCATAATCAGGCAACCGCACCGCTCTATCCAACCCATCAATCCGAAAAAAATAGATCGGTACATTCTCCGCCTCCTCCAGAAAAGCCGACGTATGATACCGGGGCAACACCGAACTCACATTAACAACATTTCCTAAACTGTTAATCGTTGCAATCGGCAGATCATCATTGATAATTCTGGGAGAAACCTCAATAATATTTTGCGACTTCAATGTCTCCAACTGACGCTTCAACGCCGCGTCAATCATGCTCCCTGAGCTGACCGCAAAAATAATCAACATATACGCCAACCCCATCAGGACAACAAACATCACAAACCGCAACTTTGCCTTCCGGATATTATGAATCGCCAATTTGAAAACAGACATATCGCACCCCGTTCTCTCAATTACCCTCATCGGGAATATTCAATCAAATTATCCGCAAACCTCTTATATGACTGATTATGAGTCACAATAATAACCGTCTTCCCCTCCCGCTTCAACTCACACAACATCCGCATAATAGCGTTTGCCGTACTTTCATCCAGATTGCCCGTAGGCTCGTCGGCAATAATAACCGACCCCTCATTCGCCAACGCCCTCGCAATCGCCACACGTTGCTGCTCTCCCCCCGACAGATCCAACGGGTTGCTGTTGATCCTGTCCAACAACCCTACCTGAGCCAACAACTTAACCGCCCGATCCTGTTTCACCTTCCTGGATGCGCTCAACTCATGCATAGACAACATAACATTTGACAACACATCCATATCGGGAATCAAATAAAACATCTGAAAAATAAAACCGATCTTCTGGGCCCGAAACATATCCCTATCCCGCTCACTCATCTCATAATAAGACTTTCCGTCCATAATAACCCGCCCCCGCACAGGCTTCAGCAATCCTCCAATAATACTGATCAACGTGCTTTTACCCGAACCCGACGGCCCATAAATAATCGTCGTCGCCTGTTCGGGAATCACTGTACTAAACCTCTCAAATAGGGTTAACGTTCTGCCACCATCAATGAAATGATGGCTCACATCTCTCAGGACAATCTCCATACAAAATCTATCCCTTCCTCTAATACAGTAAGATGGGCAACGGGTACTCCCTATTGTCAAGCATCCCTTCAGACAACATGCCACACATCGTCGTATACAAAGAAATATTGGGGTCCTCAACAGAAATTGGGTACCCCCACTTCGTTTTAAGTGCCCTAAGCCTCTTTTTATCCATTGACCCCGTATCACTATAATGCACCGAATCGATCAGCAGAATATAGTAGGCCTCAATAACGCTGACAACACTTCCCCTTAGAGCAATATATCGATCCAACCAGTCCTGCCTGACCTCCTCACCCATCAAATCACACAACAAAATCATTGAATAAAGCTCAAGCCGATTCGCCTTTTGAACGTCGAATCCCCGAATTCTTTCACGAACACATCGCACAACATCCTCAGGTATTTCCGACACCCCCGATGACACCCTCGCGTAGATGGCGCAACCACACAACAACTCCCTGCCGGAAACCTTTTCATACTCAATAGCCGCAAGCCTGTTGAGGACAGCTTTTCGAGATCCCTCATCATGTTTCCCGCCAAGACTGTCGAAGGCCATAACAAGATAGTACAGATCTTCCGTCTTCAAAGATGATAAATATTCATAATCCTTCAACCGCCAGAGCATATCCCTCTCCAGATCCTGTAAATTGGGAACCCGCTCTCCCAATAACCGATAGATGGCAACGGCACCATAAGTGCCAAGGAAATCAACACTATCGTTAGGAATGTAACAATACGTGTTATCAGGCAACTTATACTTTTTGTCTAAACCCTCCAGATAGGCCCGAATCCGTTTCTCAGTATCCCCATCCAATTCGTCCAAAGCATTTAAACACTCAAGGCTCAACCGGATAATCGTCAAATCAGAGACATTGAGGAGCACCCCTCTGATATCATTCACTATGTTCGTGTCAAGACCCGGTACATAATCTGAATAACCGCACAATTCGGTAAAATACATGAAATCAATAATGTACTCAATGCCAATATCGCGTCTGTTGAATATAGGCTCAAAGGCCGCCAGAAACCTGTGATCCAACTCGTACTCCACCTCAAAGAAATCAGCTAAACAAACCACAGCGTACATTCTCTTCAGGCTGGTCTCCTGATTGATGGCTTGCAGCTCTTCTTCGACCCTCCACAAAATCTTCTCACGATGGTTAATCTCAATCCCATAAGGATCAATAGCCCTGATAGAATAATACGTATCCAACCAGTCATCATCATCGCTATTCTCTGCTGAATGATGAAACAACCCGCTATCCGCGTCCTGATACTTCCACACCACCAGACCGATCTCATATTTCTGTTCATCTGTCAACGGAATCGCCGCTTTGTAGAGCAGATAAAGTCCATACAGGCTCTGTGTATCCACCGGTATCTCAACAGCAATAGGATCAATCATATCACCAAGCTCCCAATAAATCCTGCGCATAGAGCTTGTGGGGAACAATTCCGTCTCGCGTCCATACTCCGCAACCGTATCCATGAAATATGAATTCATCTGCTGTCTTCCTGCCAGATGGTCCAACAAGTCACCTTCACTTTTTGTGAACAAAAAATAGGCTATCCCCCCGGCAACAACCGCAATAGCAGCAACCAAAAAAATCACGAACCGATTTCTCAAAGGGACAACCTCCTCACAGACAAACCACCGGCTCCAATCGGTATGAGGCAGCAAAACCGCCCCATACCAACCAGCCAAAACCATCGCCTATTATATTCTGTCAAGCTGCCAAGTATGCGCCTGATTGCTAAAAGGCTGACCATCGAGATACACCGACATTTTCGAATAGGCATTAATCGTACGGCAAGTGCTAAAAGCCCCGGAGTTGGCAATATTGTTGTAAGAATTGAACCCGCGATAATAGTTGTTCGCTTTAGCTGTCGTAAACGTAGCCGTATTCGACGTCTGAGAAAGTGTCGTCCCCGCACCTGCCCCGCTGTTAGAAACAGATAACGAGACACTAAACCCAATCGCCTTAACCTCCAGGTACTGCGTATTAACATGATCCCGAATCGTTTTCGTCGCATTAAACACCCAAGAAGATGTTGTCACATCGAACGAAGATTTCAACCCCACCGGTAACCCTTTTGCGGTGCTCATCCATACCCGACACTCCAAGTCAGCCACCTTTTTGTTCAAAACATACGCAGCTTTTGTCTCTGTCTTTTGCCAGCCTCCAAACATCACAGGAAGCAACAAAAGTACCAGAACCAATCCCATCGCCATGACCCGTCTGCTCATTCTCACATTCCTCCTTAGAAATAGATAATAGAACCTAATATCCATTTTAAACAACGCCAAAGATCTTTTCCTAACAAAAAAGTTACAAAAATCTCAAAGTTTTTCGGGCAACACCTTACCTCGTTTTTGAACTACGCCTCAACCACCGACATTTTCGTCAAACATCCCATCTGTCGATTCATCTTGCTCATCCGCCCCAGTCGGTTTGTCTGCCGACCGGTCAACCGCACTGCCCGTTAACCTGTTCGTCGAAGCATCCTCCAACCTGTAGCCATACTTATGCACCGTCCGAATAACACTAAACAGTCCCAGTTTTTTACGCAACCCGGAAATCTTCACATCAACAGTATGGGTTCCGCCAAAATAATCGGTCCCCCAAACCACATCAAGAATCATTTGACGGGACAAAGTCTGGTTCCGATGCCTCACCAACAAAGATAATACATTAAACTCCTTAGGATTTAGCAGAATCTCCCTTCCGTTTTTCCATACCGACCGGTTCGCCAAATCAATCACAAGCTCCCCCAACCGCACCACAGTATTTAACTTGCCCCGACGTTCCAACGTTTTGATAACCCGCGCGAATACTCGCCGGAAATCGGCCGGCATTGTGACACAATCCTCCGCGCCGGCACTTAGAGCCCTGATTTCCGCCGAAAAGTCCCTTTGAGCCGTTAAACAAATCACAGGAATATCATAGCGATTCATCACCATAAACGTAAGCAGATCAAACCCGGTCCCATTAGGCAAATCGAGATTTAATAACGCCAGATCATAAGAAGAATCTATAGCCAAGGATTCGGTTGCTTCACGAGAATTGACAAACACAGCGCAATCAAAGCCCGCCCGGTTCAGATTGGCCACACAATCCCTCAGAACCCCATCATCGTCCACCACCACCATAATTCTATTCTTTATCACACCGTTCACCCCAATCACGATTTCATCAACAACAATTTCATCAACCACAATTTCATCAATCACGATCTCATCAATCACAATTTCATCAATCACAATTTCGCAACCGCTTTTCGTCATAAACGCCCATGAATAATAAAGGCTTATTTGGAGTATTCTATCGCATCATACTCTATTTAAGCGATTCCTGACCACTAATTGTTAGAATACACGCAAAAGCATACCCTGTCAAGAATGTGTACGCCAAATCATACATTCATAATTGAGTTGGTCCGCTGTATGATAAAAACAAGGACGGTGAGAAACAATGCGTAGAATAGCAGAATTGCGAAAGAAACACAAACTATCTCAATTCAAGTTAGCAGAGAAACTTGGCTTATCCCAACAAACCATCAGCAAATACGAGCGTGGTAAAATAGAACCTGACATTGGCACCTTGAAATCCCTCGCCAACATCTTTAACGTGAGTGTCGGATACCTGGTAGAGAGCACAAATCTCCCCAACAAGGATGACGAAAACATCCCAGCCCCTCTCTACATGCAAATTGCCCAGGAAGCCCAAAACCACCACCTTGCTGAGAAAGACGTCCTTTATGTTCTCGATTTATGTCGGAGACTGGGAGGTACCTCCGCGACTTCGCGTTAGCGCCCACGGAATCAGAATGGTATCCCATCCCCAATCAACAGTGAAGAAAAGGGGGCCTGCCGCAAACGCGGCAAGCCCCCTTGCATTATTCACACACTTACTGCCCCAGCCATGCGCTGAGCATCGCCAGCAACCCATCCCAATTTATCAAGAAAGGCGCGATAATCAGCGAAATCGTCCCCATGACCTTAATCAACGCGTTTAGCGACGGCCCCGCTGTATCCTTAAAAGGATCCCCCACAGTATCGCCGATAACAGCCGCGGCATGGGTCGGCGTACCTTTGCCGCCCTTATACCCTTTCTCGATGAACTTCTTTGCGTTATCCCAAGCCCCGCCGGCGTTCGCCATAAAGATCGCCATCAGGAACCCGGACACCGTCCCTCCGGCCAACATTCCTCCCAAAGCCATTTTGCCCAGGAGAAGCGCCACCAACAAAGGCGTCCCCACAGCCAACAACCCGGGAACAATCATCTGACGGATCGCGGCTTTTGTCGAAATATCAACACAAGCGGCATAATCCGCTTTCGCTTTTCCTTCCATCAACCCAGGAATCTCCTTGAACTGCCGACGCACCTCAGCGATCATCTCAAAAGCCGCCTTACTCACAGCCTGCATACAATAAGCAGAGAACAGAAACGGCAACGCTGCCCCGATAAACACACCGATAATCGTCACCGGTTCCAGAATATTAATAACCTCCAGACCCGCCAGCCCTTTAAAAGCGTGGAAAAGCGCCAACGCCGTAATCGCCGCCGACCCAATCGCGAACCCTTTCGCCACTGCCGCTGTGGTGTTTCCCACAGCATCCAACTCATCCGTGGTTTCACGGACACTCGGCTCCAACTCGGCCATCTCCGCGATACCGCCGGCGTTGTCGGCCACAGGACCAAAAGAATCGATAGCCACAATGATCCCCGCCGTCGACAACATAGCCATAGCCGCGACAGCGATGCCATAGACTCCGGCCAACTCGAAAGAAGCCCAAGTCGCGATACAAATGGTAATAACCGGCGCGGCCGTACTCTTCAGACCCACAGATAAACCGGTAATAATATTCGTCGCCGGTCCTGTCTCAGAAGCCTCGGCAATCGAACGGGCCGGCTTTCTTTTGCTGGATGTGAAATGCTCGGTAATAAGGCCGATGGCGATATTCACCAACAACCCGCAAACAACAGCACCAAAAACCCGCATAGGGGACACCATCAAACCTTCAACTTCGAACTCGGCAGGGAGGAGCCAGAAAACAAGGCCCAGAGACCCCAGCGCCGTCAAAATATTGGTCCCCCACAACCCTCTGTTCAGAGCCATCTGGGGATTCGCTTTTTCCCCGGTACGAACCAGGAAACAAGCCGCAATCGAGCTCAGAAGCCCGACCACCCCGATCATAATAAACAAGGCGGCACCTTGCCATAGGTTCCCTGTCAGAAATATCGCGCCAATCAACATCCCGGCAATCGCCGTGGCCGCGTAAGATTCGAACAAATCGGCGCCCATACCGGCCGTATCCCCAACGTTATCCCCAACATTATCGGCGATAACCGCGGGGTTACGGGGATCATCCTCAGGAATACCGGCCTCAACCTTGCCCACAAGATCCGCCCCCACATCAGCCGCCTTGGTATAAATACCGCCGCCGACGCGGGCAAACAACGCAATCGCGCTGGCGCCAAAAGCAAAAGAATTAATAATTTCCGCATCCTTAAACAATAAGAACAACCCGGCCACACCCAGAAGTCCCAACGCCGCCACAGACAGCCCCATAACAGCACCGCCCCTGAAAGAAACCCCCAAAGCTTTATTCAGGCTTGTCCTGGCCGCTTCGGTTGTCCGCGCGTTCGCTCTGGTCGTAACACTCATCCCGATATAGCCGGCCACCGCCGACAGTACAGAACCGGCCAGGAATGAAACAGCTGTCTTCCAGCCGATTTCCCAACCCCTCTCACTCAACCCGATTAAAACCAGCAGTCCGGTAAAAATCACCGCAACAAACGGAATCAGCGTCCTGTACTGCCGATTCAAAAAAGCCATAGCCCCTTCCTGAATCGCCTTAGAAATCTCCTGCATCTTTTCGTTCCCGGGACTTTTACGCATCACGTTGGAAACAAAAAAACCCGCCATCAGCAAGCCAATCAAGCCGACAACGACACCCACCCAAGGGGCATAACTATCCACCCATACCATTTTCCCTGTTACCTCCTCGCTATTATTCGCTTAGCGCCTTCTCATGTTCCTATGTTCTCACCTGGCGTGTGAAAGATCCGAGGTTGCATCTCGCAAAACCTCAGATCTTAATTTTTAGAAAGTTCCCGTAAAGAAACATAATCCCAAAGAGCTCACCAAAAAAACAACGGCACACGCGATACTCAGCTTCGACAAGAAGGCGTCCATCCCCTTGGCCTTTTTACTGCCAAAAAGCTGTTCACTGGCACCGGCAATGCTGCCGGAAAGCCCCGCGGATTTTCCCGACTGCAACAAAACTGTGGCAATAAGCCCAATGGAAGCAATCGCAAGCAATACCAAACAAATAATCGACATGACATCATTCAACACGCTCACCCCTTTCAGACGAATTCATTCTATCACAAGACTTATCAATTGACAATTCTCAACTGTCAACCGCCAGTTGCTCAGACTCCGCCTGACGGATTCGAGCCCTGATACCGCGAATCTTGCAATCCTTCATTGACGACAACACCAAATCAACATCCTGGCGCGGCACCTCAAAGAACGACCTTCGTTCCGCAACGGAAATCTTCCCGATCTTCTTCCCCGGCAATCCCGTCTCACCGGCAATCGCACCCACAATATGCCCCGCGTTAACTTTATGAAAACTCCCAAGATCCACTGTCAACCGAACCATGTCCTGTCTGTTCCGACAGTCACCCTTGTCATAACTGTTGAAACCGGCATTGCTCCCACGGGTTCCGTCCCAACCCCCATAACGCCCTACCTTAACTGCCGATTGGTAAGCGGTTCTGGTATCAACCGTCCGCCCGCTGTTTCCATAATTGTCAACAGCCAACTGGCGGCTACCCGACTGTTTCGCCGTGCTGTCAACGAATTTGTCAACGAATTTGTCAACGGATTTGTCAACGGATTTCTCAACGGATTTGTCAGCCGATTTCCCTTGTCTGGACACACAAACCATCTTCATCAAAACCGCCGCCACCTCTTCCGGCGAAAACCCCTCCTGCACCAACTGATCCACCATACGCGCATGTTCCAACGCCGCCGGTGAATTCAACTCACCGCGAATATCCTCTAACAGCTTTATCTCCCGGGTTCTCTCAATATCATGCCGGGACGGCAAAAATTTCCGTACTATCTTGGCCCTCGTAAAACTCTGAATGTTACGTAAATCATATAACTGTTTCCGCCCAACCGTCAGCGTAAAAGCCTTTCCATTCTTTCCTGCCCGACCTGTACGACCGATTCTATGAACATAATACTCAATATCCGCCGGAATATCATAATTGAAAACCGCCTCAACATCATCCACATCAATCCCCCGAGCCGCCACATCCGTCGCCACCAGAATCGGGACCGTCCCCCGTTTAAACCCGCTCATAACCTGGGTTCTGGTCATCTGGCGCATATCCCCATGCAACCCCGACACCATATACCCCCGCGCCTGAAGCTCCGACACCAGCTCATCCACCTGACGCTTCGTATTGCAGAACACAATCGATCGTTTCGGGCTATAAGACTCAAGCAACCGACACATCGCGTCAAACTTGCCCCCAAAAGGGACTTCATAATAAAACTGCTCAATGCTCGGCACCGTCAACTGTTGCCGCACAATTTTAATCATCTCCGGATTTTTCTGATACTGATGGGTAATCGCCACAATCGCCGGCGGCATCGTTGCCGAGAAAAGGGCCGTCTGCCGCTCCTCCGGCACACTCTCCAGAATGGTTTCCACATCCTCCCGGAACCCCATATTCAGCATCTCATCAGCCTCATCAAGAACCACCATCTTAAGACAATGCAATCGCAATGTCCCTCGCCGCATATGATCCATAACACGACCCGGCGTCCCAATCACAATATCGGCCCCATACTCAAGCAACCGAAACTGACGTTCAATGGCTTGACCGCCATAGATCGCGACAATACGGACGCCCCGGCGGAACTTCGCAAACCGGTTCATCTCCTCACAGGCCTGAATCGCCAATTCACGTGTAGGGCAAAGCACAAGCACCTGGGGATGCTTATTCCTGAAACGCCCCTCACCCTTCAACTTCAGATCCACCTTCTCAATCGCCGGGATCCCAAAAGCCGCTGTCTTCCCTGTTCCCGTCTGAGAATACCCGATCACGTCACGACCGTTAAGCAAAAGCGGAATCCCCGCCTGCTGAATCGGCGTCGCCTCCTCAAACCCCATATCATCCAAAGCCTTCAAAATATCATCCGAGATTCCCAAAGCCAAAAAATTACTGTTCTCCATAGCTGCCTTTCTCAACAAAAAATATTTAGGCCGTATGTTTATTGCCTTCCCACAAGTCACAACCGGCACCCCATCAGAAAGCGCCAACGACACTCTTCAACACGACGATCGAGGATATCGCCGTTGAAGACCGTCGCAATCATGTGACAGCCCGGCAACCACGCGAAAACCACCAACGCGACAAAGCGCCCAACGCGGTTATCACGACGATTGCCATAATGCCTCTATGTTGCCGGACATAAGCGGAGACCGACATCCCCGCAAATTGATCTATTTGACACCGAATTATCCCAACCCAGTTATCACAACCGTAAAAACGATCCTTAAACACAACAGCAACAAAGGCACGAAACAATCAAGCCTCAACTCAAGATTATAAACCTCAAACATCAGCTTGTCAAATCATTTTTTCTCCAATCAATTTTTCTCCTTCCACCTCGCTAACTGCAGGGCTAAGGCAGACTCCCCTCCAGATTTATCCTTCCGATCCTGATCCTTCAAATACTTTTGAACCTCACTCTTGGACGCCCCGCCACCGCCTTCCCCGGCACGGCGCTTCTCAAAGCTCTCCATCCGCTCCCGATGCCCACACACGCAGAAAAACGTTCGTTTCTCCCCTTCCCCACGCAACTCCATTTTCTTATGACATTGAGGACACCGGGCATTGGTCGACACAGCCACGCTCTTTCTGAACCCGCACTCCCTGTCCGGACAGATCCGCAGCACCCCTTTTTGCCCGCTTTTCTTGGACGAATTAACTTCCAACAAAAACTTCCCGCACTCAGGACATTTTTCCCGGGTCAAATTATCATGAACATATTTCACATCAGAGGCAGCCACAGCAGCCACCAGCTTCGACGCAAACCCACGCATCTCCTTAACAAAAACGGCTTTCTGCGACTTCCCTCGACTGATCAAAGCCAGCTCCTGCTCCCATCGACCGGTCAAGGCCGCCGACCGGAGATCATCCGGCACCAAACTCATCAGCTGAATCCCTTTTGACGTGGGCACAATCTCCTTCCCATGACGCTCAACATAGAAAGAAGCAAACAATTTCTCAATAATATCGGCCCGGGTAGCCGGCGTTCCCAACCCGCTGGTGGTCTTCAAGATCGCGCGGATCTCATCACTCACCTTCATATCCGCCGGACTCTCCATGGCCGTTAGAAGAGTCGCTTCCGTATACCGGGCAGGAGGTTTGGTTTTCCCGGACTCAATGTCACAAGACCTCAGAACAAGCTTGTCCCCCTTATGAAGTGGCGGAACACCCCCATGTCCTCCGGCAACACCCCACTCCCCCTCATCCTCATCCTCGTCCCCGCTTCTGTCCTCAGACTCATAGGCAAGCTTCCATCCGGGAGCTACTACCGTCTTCCCCTTGGCATAAAACCGCTCACTCCCTACCGTCACCGTTACCCTGGTTTCCTCATACTCAAAAACCGGCGACAACACCGCCAGAAACCTCCGAACCACCAAATCATAGACGTGACGCTCCTCAGAAGACAGATTCATCAGCTTAACCGGTTCATCAGTGGGAATAATCGCATGATGGTCATTCACCTTACTGTTATTCACAAGATACCGCGTCGACAACGGCCTCGACCGACCCAACCTCAGAGCCACCTCTCGGTAAGGCCCAATCGCGACACTCTTCAACCGATCCGGCAGTGACGGTACGATATCATCCGTAATATACCTGGAATCCGTCCGCGGGTAAGTCAGTAATTTGTGCCGTTCATATAATGATTGCATAATATCCAAAGTCTGTTTCGCAGAATACCCATACTTGCGGTTCGCGTCACGTTGAAGCTCCGTCAAATCATAAGCGGCAGGAGGACTCTGCGACTTCGGCTGCCTGCTCACATCGGTAACCATCCCCGACAACCCGGCAACCCTTTGCTTGACCGCCTCAGCCTTCGATCTGTCAAACAACCGCGACTGGTTGTTCTCCATCCACAAAGCCGCAAACCCGTCGAAACGGGCCTTAATTGTATAAAAATCCTTCGGAACGAAGCTCTTAATCTCCTGCTCCCTGGCCACAATCATTGCCAGCGTCGGCGTCTGCACCCGCCCCGCCGATAGACTCGCGTTATGCTTGCAAGTCAGAGCCCGTGACACATTCAACCCCACCAACCAATCCGCTTCTGCCCGGGCTTCAGCGGATTGAAACAAATTATCGTAATCCCGAGCAGGTTTCAGAGCCTTGAACCCATCCCGCACCGCCCGTTCCGTTTGCGACGATATCCAAAGCCGTTTCAATGGTTTATGGCATCCGGCCTTCATCAGAATCCATCGTGCCACAAGTTCCCCCTCCCGCCCGGCATCGGTGGCGATAATAATCTCTGAAATATCTGCTCGCTTCAGCAACCCCGCAACGACGCTAAACTGCTTCCCGGTCTTCTTAATAATAACCAGCTGCATTTTTGGCGGCAACATAGGAAGAGACTCTAGGCTCCAGGTTTTTAAGTTTTTGTCGTAATGCTCCGGATCGGCGAGCGTAACAAGATGCCCCAAAGCCCAAGTCACAATATAGCGATCCCCGGCCATATACCCCTCTCCGTTTTGCCGACACCCTAGGATCTTGGCGATCTCCCGGCCCACAGAAGGTTTTTCAGCTAATACAAGAGACTTGCCCAACCCAATCAACTCACAATCATTCAGCATCATACCCACGCGCCAACCGGCACACAAATACTCATAGCATTTTGGGATAACAGACTCTTTCACAGTATACACATTCCGTAAGCAAACAGCAATCGCTCTCATGATCCCATCGCTACAACACTCACCTTCGTCGCGTCAATGCCCAACAACGTCTTAACAGCGTCCCGGACCCTTGACAACACCTGAGCATCCTGCCCCCCCTCGATCACCACAAGCACCCCTGCAATCTGCGCACGCTGCATAGACTCCAAAACCGGCCCGCTACCATGACTTACCGCAGTCTCACTGCCCGATTTCTCCGTCGTCAACCTTGTCCCACCCTGAGAATCCGTTTCCCGGGTTTCCCTCTCAACATAATTGCTATCGCGAACATATTCACGCACAACCCCTGAATAAAAAGTAATCGTCACATGAACCTTCCCAACTCCCGCCATCTTCTCCAGAGCATCCTTAACCTTCTTCTCCAAAACCCTCTCCTCTGCATCCATAGCCTTATCAGCTTCTGTGTCATACCCCGCTAATGCTTCGACCAGAACATCCCCAGACACCCCTTGGCTCCCCCCTTGGCTCCCCAACCCCATCCCGGAAACCGCCATATTGTTACCACTAGGCTCTTCCTCCTGCGTCGAATTGCCAAACAACAAGACAGCCGCTACAACAACGAGCAAGATAATGAGAGGAACCGCTTTCTCAGGAATTTTCGGGATTTTTGGGAACCGCATACGTCATCACCCCTTTCTCGTCAGTAGACAATCGTTACTTTTCCTTAACAACGACCACATCTCGGGACACTTGCAGCACCTCTGACACCTTATCACGCACCAACAACTCCAAACTGGTCATGCTCCTGCCTCCAGGCTCAGAAGCCCCCGCTCCTGTCTCCGCCCCGCCAATCCCCTCCGCCCCCCCCGCTTCCCCCGCCCCCTCCGTTTCACCCGCCCCACCCGCTTCACCCGCCCCACCCGTCTCAACTCTCATTATAGGTTCAACCAAATCAATACTTGAAGCTGATTTGTACAAGTCCACACCGATCCGAACAATCGGCGGATAATCCATATATCCTTCGCCCTCCCGCCCCAATTCAACCTGTACCTCAGCCCTCACAACAGGAGCCGTACTCTCGGCCACAGATCGGACCTGGGAAACTAAAATCCGACGATATTGCTCCCGTACCGCATCCTTCCCCGGATTCGCCGACTGCCCATCCGGCACAACCATCGGCGATTGTGAGACATTTTGAATCCAAGGACGAAAGACTTCATCAACAGGCATCCGAAGCACCATGGTAATCGGTTGCAGAACTGCCGCAATCACAAACAATCCCATAATTAAACGAACAAACCCCCGCATGGAACTGTTAGGCAGCAGCATCTCCAGAAAAGCCGCCAACAGCAGGATAAACGCCAAATTCCCAATCAAAGACTTAAGAGCATCCATCGACTTCCCCCGGCATTCAACTATGCTGAAAGCATTCAACTGCTGAAAGCATCGTTGACAAGTTCCCGACGCCTGTCACAATAACCACCGTTAAAAAAAACATAACCCCCACAGCCGCCACCGTCGCAAAAATATATTGCATCCCTTTCCCCATATCCTGCAACGCTCCAGCCAGTTCCTTCTCCCCAATCGGTTCGACCAACGCCGCCGTTAAATGAAAGGTCAACGCCATAGCCGCAATCTTGAGCACCGGGATCAATGTGATAAAAACCAACACAATCAACACCAAAATCCCGATAGCGTTTTTCAACAACAACCCCGAGGCCACAACGATTTCAAAAGCATCCTTGAAATACTTCCCCACAACCGGAACCAAATCCACAGAATACTTCGCTGTACGCATACCCACCCCGTCCGCCGTCCCACCCGTCAACCCCTGAACACTCAACACCCCCAAAAAAACTGTCATAACAAGCCCAATTCCCACTTTCCCCCCCATCTCCAACAAATTCGCCAGCCTTTCCAACCGGAACTGCCCCGACACACTGTTAAACAACTTCAACCCTACCGCCAAAAAGAATAGCGGCAACACCACATTCTTAAGAATTGTCGCCAGCACCGTCAGACTCCCCAAAATCACCGGCTTGAACAAAGCCGAACTCGTCAAATTTCCCATGGACAAAAGCACCGTAAACATAATCGGCATAATAGCCTGCATAAATGACACCATATTATCAATAGCCTCAACCGCCGCATCCAAAGCCACACGAAAAGAAGCCACCGCCAACCCTATCAACACAAAAACATTTAGCAACCGCGCCACCTGACTCACCTGACCCCCAAAAGCCAGCTGCAACTGATTCAGAATCGCGCAAAAAACCGCCAACACAACAAGCTTCGCAATAAGAGGCCCATTCACCACGAACGTCTGCAAGCAAAACCGCAAAATCCCCTGCAGAATCCCGCCAAAACTCAATCCCCCTTCACCCCGCAACAGATCCTGAAAAAACCCCTCAAAAGAAAAATCCGGCAAAACAGTCCTAATCTCCGCCTCATACTTATCAAATAATGTGAACGCCTCATCCAAATGAAGTTCCCTCTGCAAATCCTCAAGAATCTCACTCTGCAGAGTTTCTATAGACGGCTCCGATAAATAAGGATTGGCCATACCGGCATCTGACCGAACATCGGACCGCCCACCCTCATACGGAACCGACGGAACCGACCCCACCGGCAAAACCTCCACAGGAGCGATCTCCACTTGAGAGGTGCTAAAAGGAGGCGACATATTGGATAGAGAAAACTGCGGGGCAATGGCCACCGACACCAAAGCCAAACACCCACAGACACAGAACAAAATCCTTGTAAGCTTTCGTTGCTCGACTCTCCAAACCCGCTTGCCGATGCAAAACTGTTGGTATTCAGCTCGCCACACCGCCGCCACCTCCCCTCAAATCACGCCAGAAGCGTCATCATCGACTGAATAATCGCCGTAACAATAGGCGTCGCCATAACAATAACCGTAACCTTTGCCGCTATATCAACCTTAGCCGCCAAAGCACTATCACCGGCATCACGACAAATCTGGCTGCCCAACTCAGCAATAAAGGCCACCCCCACAACTTTCAGCACAATAAGAAGGTAGAACGAGCTAATATTCGCCTGATTGGCCAACGATTCCAACAGCTCAACAACCAACTTAACCTTGTCCATCACAACGATCAAAAGAGCCACACTGGCAACGATTGTCAATTGCACAGCCATTTCCGGCCTGAATTGTTTAAGAATAGCCCCAATGCTGGTAACCACCAAAGCCAGTCCCACAATTTGAATAATATCCATAGCGATCCATCTCCCGGGCGTTTGTACTCCGTCAAGCCTAAATCACTTAATGTCTTACGTCGTCTCACTACTGAAAGATATCAGCACTACTGAAAGATATCAGCACTGCTGAAAGATATCAGCACGTTGCAATCCATTTAAGTGATTTGGACTTGACGGAGTACTAGAAAAGTTTGAATACAGTCCGCACAACTGTAAACAGCTCATCAATCTTCTGCATAACCATAGTCAGAACCACCACCACACCGGCAATCGTCAGCAACTGAGCTTGCTCCTTCTTCCCCGCCTCACTGAGCACCATAGCCAGAATCGCCACCAACAACCCGATCCCGGCAACTTTAAGAATAAAGTCCAGACTCATATCCCAACACACCCCCTTAAACAGTTGACAGCAACGCCATAGCCGCATCTGTCAAAGTATCGCGATCACCACCGCAATCCCCCCCAAAAAACCAAAATAGCTCCACATACGCGCTTGCCTTTCAGCATCTGTTCTCTGAGACTCCTCCGTTCCTTGAATCTGTTCCCGGATCAACACCACCTGTTTATGTTGTTCATGTCTGTCTGTCCGACCAACGCAGTCACCCAACCTGTTCACCAGTTCCCAATCACTATCCGACAAACAAAAATAACTCTTTTGGGCCATAACAACTTCACGCCACGTCTCCCCAATCTGCCCCCCATTATCCAGCCCCTCAGCCACACCCAGGAAAAAATTTCCCCAAGGAAACCCCGTACGTTGCAGCCGGCGAAAAGCTACCGGCAGAGGCGTCATCCCCCAAAAAATCTCCGTATCCAACAATGAAAGCGCGTGCCCAAACAACTCCAATTGCTTCAATCTTTTTCTGATAACAGACGCACGCCAAAGACCAAGCCACCCCAACCCAATAATAATGATCGTATATCTAATCAATACCATACTTAACACCCCTGATCGAACCTTGAACCATCGACCTCTGAGTCATCGAATCCTGAACCATTAACCCACGATCATTCAGCTGATGTACTTTCTCCAACGTTCCCGGACCCCGACGCCGACTCAAAACCACCACCCGCCGAAAAACCCCCCTATCCAGCAACGGTTGCATCACGCTCCGCACCGCCACATCATCTAAAGACTCCCCATGACAGGTAGCCAGCATCTTAACCCCACATCTTGCCGCTTCCCTGACAGCTTCCGCTTCCCCCGCGCCTCCCAACTCGTCAACCGCGATAACATCGGGCGACATCGTTCGCACCAACATCTCAATACCCAGCTTCTTTGGGCACTTATCAAGCACATCCGTCCGCCAACCCAAATCATAAGCCGCTGTCCCCAACCACATTCCGGCAATCTCGCTGCGTTCATCAACAACACCCACCCGGTGGGGCGGCAAAGCGACCTCCGGCACGCCATTGCTCAAACCCTTGACAAGCAACCGCAATAACGTGGTCTTCCCAGCCCGTGGCGGCGACACAATCAATGTATGATCAAACCCCCGGCCATTAGAAATCTGTTTCAACAAAAACCCGATATCCCGACAGGGATCCTTTGCAATACGAAAATTTACCGCGGCAATATTTTTCTGCGTGCGGATACACCCCTGATCCAACACCACCTCGCCTGCCACCCCAACGCGATGACCGCCAGGCAAAGTTACAAACCCCTGACGCAAACTCTCCTCCGCCGCATGCATCGAGCTTAATGTCACCCGTTCCATCACCTGCCCGACATCCGCCTCAACAACCCGGCGAGCCGCTTCCGGCTCAACCAACCGTCCATCGCCTGCGACAAAAAAATCCCGTGTCATACCGCGCACAAGAAGCGGGCACCCGATTCTCAGCCGTATTTCCTCCACGCTCTCGTTGGTCTTAGCTAAAAAAACATCCGCCCTAATAAGACAATCCCGAATATCCTGTCCGAACCATTTCTCAACATCTTTTAGCCCCATCAGCGGCCCTCCTTGCTGCTAAGACCCCAACCGGCACATAAGGACGCAGTACCGAGCCTTATGCGATGCTAGGTTCATCAACACTTCCGTCCCTAAAAGGGTATGTCCCCAGCCTTGTTTTTAGACGAATAAATAAAAAAAACCAACCTCCCATCTGGGACAGTTGGCCATTGTCGGCAATACTCATAGCAAATCAAGTCTCTTTGCTTCCCTCCCAACGTCCTCCTTTTGTGCCATTCCGGTTTGCATCATCACTGTCGCCACTTAAATCTTCATTTTGATCGCGTTGATCGTGATGATCGCGGTTGTAAGGGACATAGAGGTCTTCAAAGCGCAACGGCGCATAGGGATCAACCGCGGCAGATTCCCGCTGAAGATCATCCTTCAAATCCTCTAAAAGTTCGCCAACATCCTCAAGATCATCAATATTGCCATGGTCCACCGGACCCTTCATGTCATGAGCGTCCTCCATGTCATGAGCACCCATATCGTCAACATCTTCCGACTCCTCAATATCTTCCAACTCGTCAGCATCTTCCAACTCGTCAGCATCTTCCATATCGTCAACATCTTCCAACTCATCAATACCTTCCAACTCATCAATATCATCCAACTCATCAATATCATCCAACTCATCAATATCATCCAACCCATCAACATCTTCCAACTCATCAATACCTTCCGCCTCATCAATCCCTTCCCTGTCAACCTCTATGCCATCAACGCCATCCCGGCCACCCGTTATCTCGATGTCCGACCTGTTTTCCAGACTAGACGCAACCTCCAAATCACCCGCAACCTCAGCAACCTCTGAATCACCCATTACCTCTGAATCACCCGCAACCTCTGAATCACCCGCAACCTCAGGATCACCCGCAACCTCAGGATCATCCACATCCTTCAGAACATCGACCTCATACAGATTATGGAGATCCTCCAGATCATCAAGATCATCAAGATCATCAAAATCCTCAAGCTCTTCAAAACCCTCTAGATCTTCAAAACCCTCTAAATCCTCATACCCATCCAACTCGTCAAACTCCGCCGAATTGTCAACGACAACCATATCCTCCATATCAATCAGATCCATCCCGGACGGATCCGCATCTTCAAGATCCAACTGATCATCCTCACTGTTCCGGAACAGCTTATCCCGGTCAATGCGGCTGTTCATAAACAAATCCACCGGCTCAGCCCCGCCTCTTTTGGCTGACTGCTCCGCTTCAAAAAATTCAGCAAAAGTTAGGGCCTTTTCGACTTCATCCGACTCAGCAAGATTAGACCCCAAATTACCAAACCCGCCAAACCTATCATCACCGAACCTATCATCAGCGAACCCAGCATCAAGAAAACTGACACCATGACTCCCGGCATCACGCTCAGCAGTATATTCAGCGTCTCCGTATCCTTCCTCGTCGTCATAAGCATCAACATCATAACCGGCATCATATTTCGCAACATCACGCGCCAAGGAATTTAACGATAAATCCTGATATCCCTGATCGTTATGCCTCACATCATGGTAGTGATGGTCGTCAAATGTTCCTCCCATGGCTGACATCTGCTCAAGATCATCATAGAGCTCCTCATCAATGGCTTCATCAAGCTCATCTAAAAACACATCCTCAAAAACACCAACAGGATCACGACCCGCATCCTCACGAATCCCGTCCTGATAACCATCCGCAATATAACCTTCCCCGGCATCATCCTGCAGTCCGACACCATCCAAACCCTTGTCGCCCTCTGTCGCATCCGGATCCTCCAAGAATCCGAAATCCTCAAGAAAGCTCATGTTATCCGGGATATCGGCATCCTCCGGCAAATCGTTCAAACTCTCGAACATCGAATCCCGAACACTCACCTCCGGCAAGTCCTCCAAACCCTCGAACATCTCATCCCGAAGGTTCGCCTCCGGCAACCCCTCCAACCCCTCAAACAGCGAATCCTGAACACTCGCCTCCGGCAACCCCTCCGAACCCTCAAACAACGAATCACGAACGCTCGAATCGGGCACCTTCTCAAACTGCGTAAAAGAAATCCTGAAACGAGAGGATTCCTCCTCTCCAGACCCCAACAACCCCCCATTATATTGGGAAAACACTGCGTCAACCAACGACGCGTCTTCAACACGATTATCGTCCAAATGAGGGATCTCGCCTCTATCCGCTTTGTAATCCTTCTCCTTTAGCTCCTTGATCTGTGTCAAACCGGCTGCCACACTCCCCTGACTCACCAGTAACGCACAACAAACCTCATTGATCTCATCGTCCCAATGCATAGCCCCAGACTCACACTTCTCCCAATAATGCTCGCCAATCTCCAGCTTCAGAGCGTTCATTCGAGACCGTTCATCCTTGACACAAGCCTCGAGCCGCTTAACCTCACGCTTATCTTTTGATATCGCCGCGCTGATTCGAGCCCTCCGCCGGATGAATCGGCCAAACGCCTTAAAACCCTTCAACAACAACCGCCCCAAAGACGTCAGCGGATTATTATTGTTCCCTTTCTCATCTTGATTCATAGAACTCATCCCGACTCCCCCAGAAAGATTTATCTAACAACAATATTAACAAGTTTTCCAGGCACAACGACAGTCTTCACCATCGTTTTCTCATCCACCCATTGTCTAACCTTCGGCAACCCTGTCACATATTCCTTCAAAGCATCCTCAGACGACGCTATCTCCGCCGGCAACGATATCCGATCGCGCACTTTACCGTTAATTTGGAGAACAACCGTCACCGACTCCGTCTCCAGAAACGACTCCCGATACCGGGGCCACGCTTGCCGAAAAATAGACTCCCCATACCCCAGGCCTTGCCAAAGCTCCTCAACCACATGAGGCACAAAGGGTGCCAACAACAGCAACACCGCCTGAAGACCCTGTCTCAACACACCAACATCGGCCCCCGGCTTCTCCTTATATAAGTAAAGCTCATTTACAAGCTCCATAACAGCACTAATCGCCGTATTGAAATTAAACCGAACCCCAATATCATAAGTTACCTTCTTGATCGTCATATGGATACGCCGCAACATCTCCCTGGTATCTTTACCCAACGGGGTTCCCTCGCTCCCGAAATCCAACCCCTCCCCTTCCGAATCCACGAACCTCGGATCACAGGCAAGACGCCAAACACGATTAATGAAACGGAAACACCCCTCAACCCCACGATCATTCCACTCCAGATCCCGCTCAGGAGGAGCCGCAAACAGAATAAACAACCGCGCCGTATCCGCGCCAAACCGGGCCACAATATCCTCAGGGCTGACAACATTGCCCAACTTCTTAGACATCTTAGCCCCATCCAGGCAAACCATACCCTGAGTCAACAAATTCTCGAAAGGCTCCCCCACGCTCAGATGTCCACAGTCCCGTAACGCCTTCACCAAAAACCGCGAATACAACAAATGCAAAATCGCGTGCTCAACGCCTCCCACATATTGATCAACGCCCATCCAATAATCCGTTTTCTCCCGGCTAAAAGCCTGCCTCTCATTGTGCGGATCACAATAGCGCAAGAAATACCACGACGAACACATAAACGTATCCATAGTATCTGTCTCCCGCATAGCGACACCACCACAAAGAGGACACACCGCCTCCCGAAAAGACGGCGAAGACCGGATCGGGTTTTCCCCCGTCTTAAACACAATATCTTCAGGCAACATCACCGGCAACTGATCCTCCGGCACAGGCACAAGCCCACACGTCGGACAACAGAGCATGGGAATCGGCGCTCCCCAGAATCTTTGACGCGAAATCAGCCAATCCCGCAACCGATAATTCACTTTGCGGGCTCCCATACCCAACCCCTCGACCGCATCGGCCATCTCATTCCAAGCCTCTTCGGACTTCATACCGTTGAAACGGCCCGAATTAATCATAACCCCATTCCCAACAAAAGCCTCGCTCAGACTATACGCATCCTCAGGAACTCTCCCCGGCTCCAGAATCACCGGACGAACATCCAAGCCATACTTAGATGCGAAAACAAAATCGCGGCTATCATGAGCCGGAACCCCCATAACTGCCCCCGTCCCATACTGAGGCAACACATAATTCGCAATCCAAAGAGGCACTCGTTCTCCGCTCAACGGATTCAAACAATACCGCCCGATAAACATACCCACCTTTTCCGCATCCTCAGCCGTACGGGACGCCTCATTTAACCCCTTGAGGTTCCGGACAAACTCCGCCACATCCTCCTCATAAGGCGTATCCTTCACCAACCCCACCACCAGCGGATGCTCCGGTGCCAACACAAGATAACTCACCCCAAAAAGGGTATCAACCCGGGTTGTAAACACAGGAATCCGGGGCCCACATCCGACATCCCCAGAACTATCATCCAAATCAACAGGCAACAGAATAAATTCCGCCTGAACACCTTCAGAACGCCCGATCCAATTCCGCTGCATGGTCTTAACCTTCTCCGGCCATCCCACCAACCCGTCAAGATCACTCAGAAGCTGTTCCGAATAATCCGTAATCTTCAGAAACCATTGCTCCAGGCTCCGCAACACCACCTCAGACGAACACCGCTCACAGAAGCCCCCTTCAGCCTGCTCATTCGCCAAGACAGTCGCACAAGACGGACACCAATTCACATTGGCTTCCTTTCGGTACACCAACCCCTGTTTATACAACTCCAGAAAAATCCATTGGGTCCACCGATAATACTCAGGAGAACACGTCGTCACTTCCCGCTCCCAATCATAAGAAATCCCCAACCCCTCCAACTGGGTGCGCATATGCGAGATATTATCATACGTCCACGCCGAGGGAGGCCTCTGATTCTTAATCGCGGCGTTCTCCGCAGGCAACCCGAAAGCGTCCCACCCGATCGGATGCAACACATTGAACCCCTGCATCCTTTTAAACCGCGTTATAACATCCACAATCGAATAATTGCGTACATGGCCCATATGTAGGCGACCTGACGGATAGGGGAACATAGCCAAGCCATAGAACTTCTCCCCTGTCTCATCCTCCCGGACACGGTTAGCCCCGCTCTCCCGCCAGATCCTTTGCCACTTGCTTTCGATATCCACGAAATCATAGCGTTCTTTAATCATAATTCCCCCCTACCCAAAAGCCCTGTGTACAGACTATCGAAATATCGGCTCCCTGAGGCTCCGCCCGTCACGAACACCGAATCGCGTCGCTCCAAAGACGTTCCAAGTTATAAAAATCCCGCGTCTCCGGCGTCATCACATGGATCACCAGATCTCCACAATCCAGAAGAATCCAGTTCGCATCCGCCAACCCCTCCGTCCGGAGCACCCGGATACCCAACACCTCCAGTTCCTCGTGCAAATACTCTGTCACAGCTCTGGTCTGCGTCCGGGAATTCCCTGTTACCAATAAAAAATAGTCGGTCACCACCGAAATATCTCTCAGATCAAGCAACAACACATCTCTTCCTTTTTTCTCCTCAACCAACCTGACAATTTTGTCCAAACACTCCTGATCAATAGGCAAACAACAAACCCCCTCCATACTCGCTGTTTCTCAGAAACAATCAAAACAACTCCGGCACCATATAACCATGATACCTTTTTATTCGCGATTTGTCTACTCCGTCAGCGGAACAAGGCTCTCTCTGGCCATAAGAGTCAAGGGATGAAGAGGCTTTCCCCTCGCTTCCAAGAATCCCATGGTCCTATCCATACACGCCACAGTCACCTCAAGAAGATCACAAAAAAGCAACTTCCGTAAAGCCTCGACCCCAGGATAATCCCGCTCAGGTTCCACACAATCCGCCGTATAAATCAACATCTCCAAAGGAGACATCCCCACCCGTCCCGTTGTATGATACGAGATCGCGTTCAGAACATCACCGTCAACAACCCCAAACTGTTTTTTGACGATATCCGCCGCCAACCGGCCATGCAAAACCTGCGGTGATGTGATATCCTCGGGAAACTCAATAAGCCCCAACTCCCGGGCCAAGGAAACCTGCTTGGAAAAAGGCAACGGCTTCGCCAAATCATGAGCGACAGCGGCAAGACAAGCCGCCTCAACATCGATCCCGTATAACGGCGCGACCTCTCTGACAACAGCTTCCACACCAATCACATGTTTAAACTTCTCAAAATCCAATTCCCGGCCGGCAAGGTTACGAATCATCGCAATCTTCATGATTATCCTGCCACACTGAATCCGGCACGTACCCACAGGATCCTTGAAAACTACCTCGAAAAAGACAAGGCTTATAAATATTTGACTCAAAAACTTGTCCACCCCATAATTTTCCAAGGATTCCCGGAAAGCCCTCGCCGATATTCAGCAATCCTCTCTCTAGACAGTTTTTTCAGCCATATTAATTATAGAACATCCAAATACAGCTTACAACGGAAAAGAATAGAACATAAAGGCGAAGCGTGTAAAAACCTGTTGGTCGCAATCAGAATTACGACGGGTCCATAGAAATAATGGGCTCATCACTCCACATTCAGCACAAAAACTTCACGCAAACTTACCGCTCACGGTCGCATCGTCGGAAACAGAATAACATCCCGGATCGAAGGTGAATCTGTCAGCAACATAACCAACCGATCAATCCCAAGCCCCAACCCCCCTGTAGGTGGCAACCCATACTCAAGAGCCTGAACAAAATCCTCATCCATCAAATGGGCCTCATCGTCTCCTTGAGCTCGCTGAGCCGCTTGTTCCTCAAACCGCGCCCGTTGATCCAGGGGATTATTCAACTCAGAAAAAGCGTTCGCCATCTCCCGGCCAAAGATAAACAGCTCAAAACGGTTCGTCAACTCCGGCTGCTCCACATTGCGCCGGGCCAACGGTGAAATCTCCACCGGATGCCCAATCACAAACGTAGGCTGAACCAACTTGTCCTCAACATATTCCTCAAAAACCATATTCAAAAGCGACCATCGACTCTTATCACCCTTGATCTCCGGTTCTCCGGACTGTTTCCCCACAAACTGCCTTACGGCCTCCCGCGCCGCTTCATCATCCTCAAACACCGCAAAATCAAGGCCGGTGTGCTCCCGAACAACATCAATCATCGTCACCCGGCGCCAAGGCCCGGCGAAATCGATGCGCTCACCCTGATATACAAGACTCTCGCTCCCGCACACCTCTCGAACCACATACGCCAACAGCCCCTCCAACCGATCCATCGTCTGTATGTAATCCGTGTATGCCTCATACCATTCCAACATCGTAAACTCAGGATTATGCTTAATCGAAATCCCCTCATTACGAAAAATCCGACCAATCTCAAAAACCTTCTCGAACCCGCCCACAATCAGCCTCTTTAGCGGCAACTCCAGCGCGATCCGCAAAAACATATCCATATCCAGGGTGTTATGATGTGTCACAAAAGGCCGCGCCGCCGCGCCGCTGGGAATCCCCATCAACGTAGGTGTCTCCACTTCAACGAACCCCTGCTCTTCCAAATAACGACGAATCAACCGAACAACCTTACTACGGGTCAGAAAAGTCTGCCGCACCTCAGGATTCATAATAAGATCCAAATACCGCTGGCGATACCGGGTATCAACATCTGTCAATCCATGAAACTTTTCCGGCAAAGACCTCAAAGACTTCGCCAACATAACAAGACTCTGGGCTCGAATCGAAATCTCCCCCATCTTAGTTCGAAAAACCTTACCTGCCACACCGATGAAATCGCCGATATCCGCCAACTTCAGCACGGCAAAATCTGTTTCAGACAGATCATCCTTACGGGCATACACCTGCAACCGCCCGGAAGCATCCTGAATATGAGCAAACACGACCTTCCCGCTATCCCGTTTAGACATAATCCGGCCCGCCACCGAAACATCCTGTTCCTCCAACCTCTCGAACCCGGAAACAACCTCATCAGCCGAATGAGAACGCTCATACCGTTCCGCATAAGGCTCCACGCCGAGCTCCTCGAGCTTCCGCAACTTCTCCATGCGAATGCCAAAATAATCATTACCGGCTAACTCACCGGCTCCAGACTCGCTGTTCGATAATCCAACCTCAGAACCAGACTCATCGACTCTCATATAGTCATACCCTCTCCAAACCGGCATCAAAAGTCCTCATACCACACTCTTCCTCAAACCAAGACCCGGCGAATGCCGATCCTACCAACACCCTCAAGGTCACCGAATATCCACAATCTCATACCGTAACACACCCACCGGAACCGCAACCTCAACGATGCTGCCCTTACTCTTCCCCAACACAGCCATACCCACAGGGGACTCGTTGGAAATACGGCTCGAAGCCGGATCCGCTTCTGCCGACCCAACGATAGTATACTGAACCTCCACAGAATCCTCCACATCCCTAATCACCACAGTACTGCCCAGAGTCACCAGGTCGCTGGCCTCGTGCTCCGTCTCGTCAATCACCCGAACATTGCGCAACATTTTTTCCAGAGAAATGATACGGCCTTCAATGAAAGCCTGTTCATTCTTGGCATCCTCATACTCCGAATTCTCCGAAATATCCCCAAACTCAATCGCCTGCTTAATACGATCCGCCACCTCACGCCGTTTCTGAGTCTTAAGAAACTCCAGTTCCTCTTCAAGCTTGAGCAAACCATCACGGGTCAAAAAAACTTCCTTCTCATCAACCATACCGGAACCTCCTCTTTCCTCCAATATCGTGGCCCACTTCCGCCACCTGTTTAATCATGAAAAACATTATGCTCATCATACCTGAAAATATACTACCCTCGAAAGAATAAGAAACTGAACGCCCGTTCAGTTTCCCATTCATCATCCTATCCGACAAAACCTGGAAACGCCGATGTTCACCACAGCAACTCTATTTCGACTTACGCTTCCGTGCAGCCTCCGATTTCTTTTTCCTCTTAACGCTAGGCTTCTCATAATGCTCATGTTTACGCGCCTCAGACAAAACGCCTGAGCGCTGACAATTTCGCTTAAACCTGCGGAGAGCAGAATCCAGGGATTCGTTCTTACCTACTCGTACTTCACTCACTTTTATCCCTCCCTCCGCTGGATTGCTCCGAAATAATCCTCCATATCAAGCTCATAACAAAACCATCAAGGATCTGAAACAATTATACTGGATCAGCCCGAACACGTCAAGTTTTGTAAGGAAACAAAACTATCATGATATGTCAATACTTCTAATGCGGTCTTCGACCGCAAGTATTCAGGATTCAGGATTCAGGATTCAGAATGTGGATTTTCTTGTTTTTTATTGATGTTGTTGCAACCTAAGCGACTAATTATTAAAAGCAGCCCTTCTCACAGCGACAATTGTACCCTCTACAAAGCGACCGACAGGACCCTCAACAGGACCCTCAGCAAAGCGACGACAGGACCCTCCCACCGATAACATGAGCATGAACATGATGAACAACCTGACCGCTGTCCGGGCCATTATTAACAACGACTCGATACCCTGACTCCGCCACACCGGCTTCCTTGCTCAACTGCTGAGCAACAAACGCCATATGCCCAAAAACCTCAACATTTTCCGGTGTTATATCATTCATCGAAGCAATATGCTCTTTTGGAATCACCAAAATATGTGTCGGCGCCACAGGATTAATATCATGAAAAGCCAAGACTCTCTCATCCTCATAACAAATCTTCGCCGGAATCTCCTTACGCACAATATTGCAAAAAATACATTCTGACATGACGTCCCAACCCCTTTACAATAAGATAATCGACCAAAATATTTACTAAAATTTTTATTCTCTGATAAATCACTAACGCGGGCTCTGCCCGCAAGTATCCAGTATTCAGGATTCAGGATTCAGGATTCAGAATGTGGATTTTCTTGTTTTAACCCCCACCTTCACAGACACACGTCCCACTGTTTTTGTAACACATCCTCGCAAAGAAGCACCTCGACCAACATCCCACTTTGCCAACCCGCAAGACACCTCTCTGGAGGAATAGACACATCAATATAGTTACGCGTGTGCCCTTGAGCGCCTTCCTTGCTCACATGTTCCAGCAACACCTCCATCCTCTGTCCGAAAAAACCCTTCAGATATGTGACACGACTTTTGCGCCCCGCCTCAATCAGAGCCTTCACCCGAGCCGACTTAAGGGTATCCCCAACCTGCTCCGGCATAACCGCGGCAGGCGTCCCCGGTCGCGGTGAGAACCCAAAAACATGAACATCAGCAAAAGAACAATCCTCGATCATCCTCAAAGACTCCTCAGCGTCTTCGCCGGATTCCCCCGGAAATCCTGCCATAATATCAGTTGTCACAGCCGCCTCCGGAAACAATCGACGCACCTCTGCCAGCACCTCCAGATAATCTCCACGGGAATAAGGTCTCCCCATACGAGCAAGAATCCTGTCAGACCCGCTTTGCAGCGGAATATGGAAATGAGGGCAAATAATATCCTTATGTGCCGCCAATACGTCCAACAGCCTCAGTCGGCCACCACCAAGCATCTCCACCGATTCAAGGGAACTCAATCTTAGCCGCCTCAATCCCGGAACTGCCGCGATTCTCTCAATAAGTTCAGACAGAGAACACCCCAAATCACGTCCATAACATCCCAAATGAATCCCCGTCAAAACAATCTCCTTATATCCGCCCCTCACCAGACTTTCCAGTTCGCCCAGCACCCGTTCCGGATGGCGGCTCCGGGAAGGCCCGCGAACAGTTGGAACAATACAATATGAACACCTTTGATCACAACCATCCTGGATTTTCACTGTAGCACGCACTCTTTTTTCTTGTTTCAGCTGAGGCAACTCCTCAAACACCTCACCACCCTCATCGACTCGGTCAGGCGGAAAGACCCCGGCTCCGGCGCACCCCCGTGCCAAAGCTTGTTCAACACCTACCAGCAAAGATCTGCGTCCCCGTGTCCCAACCACAACACACGCACCTAACTTTCTCGCTTCTTCAAGCGCGATTTGGCTGAAACACCCCATGACCGCGACGACACTCTCCGGATGTTGGCGCACCGTCCGACGAATCAGGCGCCGAGACTTACCCTCTGCCACAGCTGTCACCGCGCATGTATTGATCACCACAACCTGCGGCTGATCCTCAAGCTCCACAACAGCAAACCCGGCCTCACGAAAAAGCTCCGTCACACCTTCGAGCTCGGTTTGGTTGACTTTGCAGCCTAATGACAGAAATGCCGCTGATTTTTGAGGTCTTATTGATCTTTGTGTCATAAGAAATTAAGTATAGCATGGCTCGAACGGCGGTCGCAAGGGGGACTTGACGGAGTACTAGCCGGCGCACCCAATGGCTTTCACCAACCCCTTCACCGTCTCCCGCACCAACGGGATTTGTGCGCTCTCTCCCATATGACCGATCCGGAAAACCTTCCCCTTCAGGAACCCGAAAGATCCGGCAATCATAATACCGCGATCATCCAACAAACGTTGCCGGACAACCTCAACATCCACACCCGCCGGAGCCTCAATCACTGTCACCGTATCGCTATAATCCCGAGCCAAAAACAACTTCAACCCCGCATCCTCCACGAAATCGCGGGCACCGCCGCCCACCATGGCGTGGCGCGCGAAAATATCCGGATCCGCCAAAATATTATCCGCGGCAACACTCAACCCTTGGATATCGGCAGCCGGCATGGTGTAGGGGAACCACATCCTCTCCTCATAATCCTCCCACAAAGCCAGGTTGGCGTAATAAGACGCGATCGGCGCCTTCCTGGCATTAATCGCCCGCCACGCTTCGTTGCTGACGCTCAAAAATGTCAATCCCGGCGGCGCGGAAAAAGCCTTCTGAGACGCGCCCAGCACAATATCCACATGCCATTTATCTGTCTCAATCACGTGCCCGGCCATGGAAGAAACGCAATCCGCCACCGTTAAAATCCCATACTCATGCAACAACGGACATAACGCCCCTAAATCATTGAGCACGCCCGAAGGCGTATCACAATGAACCAACGTCGCGAACTTGAATCCACGGAAAAACCCTCCGCCGGCTAAATCCGTCTCCAAAAAACATCTCAACGCCTCCGGATCAAGGCCCCGCCGACGATCGCCGTGAAAAAACACAGGCTCACCACCATACATCCGAACAAAATCCGCGAACCCCTCACCGAAAATCCCATTCTCCAACACTAGGACGCGATCCCCCGGCTCGCACAAAGAAGCACACGCCGCCTCGAGCCCCAGGATCCCCTCACCGCTAAGAATTCTGATATCATTTCGGGTTCTCAGTATCCTCGCTATTTTGTTACAAGTCTCACGATAAAACCGAAAAAACTCCGGATCAAGATCCGGGTTCGTCATCTCACAGGCTCGGGCTAAACGAACATTTTCCCGCACCATTGTCGGACCGGGGGTCATAAGCGTTGTTTGATTCAACTCATTTTCTCCTTATCCCTGATTTTGTTGCAACAAACGACTCGCTTCAGAAGCCTGCCGCTTCCGTATCCCGACTCCCTGTTCCTCTACTCTACGACCGATCCCCTACTACGACCATCCCCAGCTATGACTGTTCCCCGGCTACGACTGATCCCCTGCTACGACCGGCTACAACTAATGCGGTCTTCGACCGCAAGTATCCAGTATTCAGTATTCAGGATTCAGAATGTGGATCTTCTTGTTTTTTATTGATGTTGTTGCAACCTAAGCGACTAACCGACTGCTACGACTGACTCCGGGCAACATGCGCAGTCTCATGTCCTCTCTGCACTAAAACCGGCCCGCTATCGTTCCTCGCCACACCATTGTGTTTATGATGATACGCAGGGAATTGATATGACTCAACAGGCAATTCAAGTGTTCGACCGGAACCCTGGACCTCCCGGGCATCCCGGGCATCCCGAGCGTCTTGGGCATCCCGAGCGTCTTGGGCATCCCGGACGTCTTGGGCACCCCACGCATCCTGAGCATCCCCGGCACCCCAAGCATCCTGATCATCCCCACCGAATTGGTTATCCCAAGCTGCTTGAATAGGCTGTTGTTGATCTGGTTCATGCCTCTCGTCAAACAGATGAACCGTCTCCCCAAAAGATTCGCCGGACATCTCATTACGGGTCTCGCTGCTGTTGCCCTCACCCCATTGAAATTCCAGTCCGTTGCTGGGCATTACCCCTGTGGATATCTTTGCCGCTTTATCGAAACCCAAGGATCCGGGAATACTCCCAAGTCCCGTTGCAGACGCAAACAAATTTGCGTCAATGGCATTATCATGGACGCCCTTGATACTTGACGCATCAAAAACATCCGGGGATTGCTCCATATCAAAGAATTTGACATCCGGATCCTCTAACATCTGCTGAATTTTTTCCGTTGACAATTCTTCATCATCCACAGTCCATTCATTATCATTGAGTACCCATTTGGGATCTTCCGGTTCAAAATAGGTGATCTCAAAATCGACATCTCCGTATCCCGGCACATAAGGTACGATATTGGGCCCTTCATACAAAGGATAGGCCGCAGAACCCGTTTGCGTCATCATGTCATGATTGTCTTTAGACGGAAATCCCGGAGCAAAAGGAACAGCCCCCGGGACATCACCCCTGCTGTACTCCGGAGTGGTGGAAACCGCACTAAGATCCAGCGTTTGATCATAATAGCCCATTCCGCTGCCCTTTTCCGACAGATTATTGCTGTGTGAGAACAGATCCTGCACGCCATTCATTCCGGTTCCCGGCGTGGCATACATCGAATTATGAGGTGTCTCAGTCATCCCAGAGCTCGGGTCAAAATACTGCGTCTCATTCGCTTCAGAACCCTGCGTGAAATACGATACCCCATTCATACCGGAACCCGGTGAGGTATATAGCGAATCATACGGCATACTGTTCATCCCAAGGTTCGGCGACGCGAACGGCGCGACTCCCGATTCACGCCCCAAATTGTCGCCCGACCCGTCATTTCCCGAACCCCATTCGGCCCCCGATCCGGACCTCATGTCGGACCCGAACCCGGAACTCATGTCAGACCCGAACCCGGAACCCATGTCAGACCCGAACCCGGTACCCAATCCGGAACCCATGTCAGTTCCAAACCCAGTACCTAATCCGGAACCCATGTCTGACCCGAACCCGGTACCCAACCCAGTACCCATGTCAGTCCCAAACCCGATACCCGACCCGGAGCCCATGTCTGACCCAAACCCGGTACCCGACCCGGAGCCCATGTCTGACCCGAACCCGGTACCCGACCCGGAACCCATGTCAGACCCGAACCCGGTACCCGACCCAGTACCCATATCAGTCCCAAACCCGGTACCCGACCCGGAACCCATGTCAGACCCGAACCCGGTACCCGACCCGGATCCCATATCGGATCCAAACCCGGCTCCCAAGCCGGAACCCAACCCTGTTCCCAATCCGGTTGTTAACCCTGCGCCCAGCCCTACATCCATTCCGGTACCCGGTACAGGCCCCAATGTTCTCCCTAGGGTCCCGGACATTAAGGCAGGCCTGGCACGTCTGCTCTCACTGCGTTTTGCGCTGCGGGATATCGCCAGCCCCTTCGCCATAGCTGTTACATACTCAGAAACATCACTAACCTCAAAACCCCGACCCATCGCCGGCGCCATCGGCAAATTCACACTGAACACTGTCTTACCCTCTTCACTCTGGGCCGTCATACTCCCCCTATGGAGCATGACGATCTCATGAGCAACAGACAACCCCAACCCCGTCTTACCGGGCAACAGCGGCTTCTCTTTAGATCTGTAGAAATTCTCCATAAGCGCGTCCAGCATCTCCTGCGAAACCGTCTCCCCATAACAGGTTATATCAACATTTGTTCTGTTGTCCCGCATGGCAGCTTCAATATAGATCACACTTTTCGCGTTGCTGAAAGACATAGCCTTCCGAAGGATCCCATAAAAAGCCCGGGCGATTTTTTCAGGATCCGCGAAAACTGAACTCCCCTCCCCGGCGTTGAGAACCACATCCTTGCCCTGCTTCACAAGCAGCGGTCGGACAAGATCAATAAGCAACGCAAACAGCTGGTTTAAATCAACCAGTTTTGGCGTCAATTCCTTGTTCCCCATATTAAAGCGTGTAAGTTCGAAGAAATCATCAAGAAGTTCATCCAGCTCATATGCCTTCTCAATCGCGGCCCCGGTACACTCCGTCTTACGCTCATAAGGCATATATGGTTCGTCATTGATCAGAGCCAAACAGTCGGTTAACGAGGCTAAAGGAACCCTCACTTCCCCTGCGAGGTTAACCACAAGACGGTTTTTGCGCTGATAAGCCGTTCGAGCGGCCTGATCCCGACTGGTTAAAGCCTTTTCAAGCATATCCAGCTTCTTCCCTAAAGAAAACAGCTCCTTTGGCAAGGGGCCCAAGGCCGGACCAATCGCCACCCCATTCATCTCCTCGCTCACAGGCGTATCAATTCCACCCATCATCGCTTCGGCACCCAGCAACCTGTCGATTCCGGTTCCAACTCGCCCGAGATATCGCTTAATTCGCGCAGAAAACCCTAAGTACAGAAGAAATCCCAACACCAACGCAAGCCCCGCAACGAACATCATCATGCCCATCGAGCCGGGAGCCAGAAACGCTCCCGCCGAAGCCTGAAACCCACTCAGGTCAAACCCCAGGGAATCCCGGCTAAATGCGGCAACCGCTTCCGACGTGCAAAACATATAAAACGTTAGTCCCACAGCCAGTACAATACCAGTCACAGCCAGCATCTGCAAAAAAATCTTCAACCTAATGGCTCCGGCATCTTTTTTATCCAACACGTTCACTCCCCCATCCCTAAAACATAGCCCGTTCTCTGCGTGCGTAAACGCCAAACACCAATCCCGCTCCGACGAGGTTCGCCCACATCGAGCTCCCTCCCGACGTCAGAAAAGGCAACGGCATCCCCGTCACAGGCATACTCCCCGAAGCCATCCCGACATTAACAACAACCTGAAAAGCCCACATCGATACCAATCCGGCGACAATGAGAGTTCCCATAAAATCTCGCGATTTTGTCGCCACCGAAACACAACGTAACAAGAATCCACAAAACAGAATCAGCAGAACCGTCGTGCCCAGAAACCCAAACTCCTCTCCCACAACAGAAAACACAAAATCTGTATGATTATCGGGAACAAACCCTCGCTGGCTCTGGGTTCCCATTTGGTATCCCTTGCCCCAGAGTCCCCCCGATCCGATAGCCCAAAGTGACTGCATAACCTGATACCCGTCCCCGACCACACTGTTCTCTTGATTCAGAAAAACAAGAATTCGACTGATCTGGTAATCGTGGAGAGGCAACGGAATTCCTGCCAATGGTCTGAGCAACCCCGGTAAAAGATCCGGTGGTGTCACACTCAAGAAAACAATTGCTGCCCCCACCGCCGCCACCCCGACGAATACCGAAGCGAACTTCAGTGGGTGAGCTCCCGCCGCGAACATCATCCCGGCGAAAATCGCCAGAAAAACCAATGACGTCCCCAGATCCGGCTGAGCAAACACCAACGCCATAGGCGCTAGGACAAAAAGAAACGGCACAATGAAATCCCGATAACGATTCAATCCCTTGGGACACCGCGAAAGCCAACAAGCCAGCGACACCACCACGACAATTTTGGCAAACTCCGAAGGCTGAAAAGCTACATCCCCAAAGATCCCCAGCCACCGCTGGGATCCGCGGGCAGAAACCCCCAACACCAGAACACCTAGAAGCATCACCATGTTCAAAACGTAGAAAACCCAATAGGCGTACCGGGCGTACTTATAGTCTACGCACGCTACCGCCAAAGCCAAGACGAGCCCCGAAACCATCCAAATCGCGTTCGTTTTAACAAAGTGATAAGGATCGTCGGGCAAAAGAGAATACGCCGCTGTGCTCAAAACAAACAGACTCCCTGCCAGAATCAGCAGAAGAAGGACCAACAGAGGGACATCGACGTAAGGAACCCATTTTCGCCAGACCTTCGACATGAAACACCCTCAGAACAATTAAAGTCTATCAATCTGATGATAGCGTCGACGGTGTGTCATCAAACACCATCATACCATAGACATTCCCGAAGGTTCAACTCTTTAGTCAATACTGCCGCTCTCGATCTGGCCTTCAAGGAACTCCCGCCCAATAATGCCTTTGGAATTGCGTTGGGACTCAACCACTTCCGACAAAAGATTCCGCACTTTCTTAGGATTCTTAATCCGTTTGATAACAAAGTCGCCCATACTCTTGTCCGCCGAATTCACCTTGATCGACCCAAGGCCGAATACTTTCTCCCGGAAAGATCGTGACAACGAAATATCCAAAATGCGGTAAAGCCGGACCTCATCCTCATCAGTGTTCCAAAACCCCGTACGTTGATAGAACTTTTCCTCCGTCAACGTATATTTGGTAAAAGACCAAGGCAACCCAAAAATTGTCCGCTTCCGGTCTTGCCAAATCGGCACCACCTTTTCCTGCTTTTGCAGTTTTGGTTTTGCCACAGACTCACACCTCCTTTTCATCCTTCCTTTTCATCCATTTCATACCCTTCCTTTTATAATATCCGAGGATCCCCGACAATTCAAGTTTTTATGGTATGTTCGGCGAGGGTATGTTCAGCGATCATAGGATTCCCTAGGAATTCCTAGGATTTCCTAGGGCCTCCCGGTCGAACTTGTGGTATTCGATACAATCTATTATAATATTAGAAACAAACTGATCCGATCGGGAGGTTTATTATGCAAGATTATGTCCTCTTCACGGATTCCTGTTCCGATATTCCCGCCGACCTTGCACAAGAATTCGGCGTCATCGTCGTCCCCCTGCAATTCAGCATCGACGGGCAGGACTATTATGATGATCCTCTCAACCGCGATCTTTCACAAGAAGACTTCTACGCGAAGATGCGCCAAGGTCACCGCGCCATAACCGCCCAAGTTACCACCCCCAGCTTTGTGGAGATGTTCGAGCCTGTATTACAACGCGGACAGGATCTGCTCTATTTAGGGTTCTCATCGAAAATCAGCGGCACCTACAGTTCTTCTTATATAGCCGCCCAAGAATTGGCTCCCAAGTATCCCGACAGGACCATTCTCACAATTGATACCAAGACAGCCAGCACAGGGCTGACATTGCTTCTGGACCTGGCTCATCAACAAAAAAAACAAGGGAAAACCATTCAGGAACTTTACGATTGGGTATTGGCCCAGTTGCCTCACATCAGCCATTGGTTCACCGTTGACGATTTAATCTACCTGAAACGCGGCGGACGCGTATCCTCTTTCGAGGCTGTTATTGGCAAAACCCTTAACATCAAACCTATTATACACGTAGACAACGAAGGGGCCTTGATCCCTGTGGGAAAGGTGCGCGGCCGCAGACAATCCCTTGATACCCTCGTCCGTAAAGTGGTCGACTTCTGCGTAGATCCCACCCAACCCGTCTATATCGCTCACGCCGACGCATACGAAGATGCCCTAGCGATGGAAAAATCTCTGAGAGCCTGTCTTCCTGTCCAAGACGTGCACATTGATTATATCGGACCGGTTATCGGCGCCCACGTAGGGCCAGGTGCTGTAACCCTCTTTTTTGTCGGCAAAGAAAGATAAAAAACAAGTAAATCCACATTCTGAATCCTGAATACTGAATACTGGATACTTGCGGTCGAAGACCGCATTAGAATATATCTTGCGAAGATTGGCATGCTAAAGGGTGATTCTCTATACGAAAACGGAGGTTGAAGTATGGAAAAACACCTTAAGAGTTGTTGTTTTTTCGCGGTTACAGTGTTTATCGGATCTCTCTCTATGATGTTTGCTGCTCACGTGCCAGGCTTTTCCTCTAAATCGCCCTTGGATACCGCCATACAACCAGACATCAGCATCATCAGACCCGACAAAACTGTGAGTCTGAGCAATTCCATCGTCCCCGAATTATTTGGCACGGTAAAGACCGGCATTCTTTTTGAAACAGGGTCCACCCCGGAAACCGCCATCACAGTGGACTCCGTCATCAACCAAAGAGAGAGAGCTCACCTGATCTGGATGCTCAACCTTTCCATGAGCAGTCTCTCCCTTGTAGATGTTAACGGGCTTTTAGCTCCGTGTTTATCTGACCCGGACTTCAATATCTTCTATGACGTTCCGCCCTCTCCGGAAATGAATGTCTATATAACCTTCGACGATGGACCGTCGGAGTATATGGACAATATCCTAGATACATTGGACGAATATGGCGCTGTAGCGACGTTTTTTTTGCTGGAACCTCGTATCCGGCAGTATCCCGATGTTGTCCGGAGAGCTTTTCGTGAAGGGCATGCCCTAGGGAGCCATGGCGTCACACATAAGCACAACGTTTTTTATCAATCCACGGAGAGCATCATTTCCGAGATCGATCAAACCATCACCGCTTTACGCGATACCACAGGCGTCGGCAGTCCCCTGGTCAGAGTTCCTTACGGAACCTTTCCCAATATGACGAAGAAACAGCTCGCTATTCTGGCTGAACACGGCTATAAAGTATGGGATTGGAACATAGACAGCCATGACTGGAAATTACAGGATGGCAGCTTTGTCCCCCAGACGATCCAACAACTGAAAAAACTGCGTGAACAAGGCGCAACACCCATCGTCCTTCTGCATGATATGAAAGGAACCGTTGCTCATTTTGCGGTGTTGCTGGAATATTTGCGTGACAACGGCTACGTTTTTTGTACTCTGGATCCTGCGAGCCCGGGATTTCTAAGCTGGTAATTCTCACAGACGCAACCACATTTTCAATTATTTTTGAATCTCCGATAGAAGCGGGAAAACACCCACCCCCACAATACCATACAGAGAAACACAATATATACCCCAAAAGGTATCGGTTTGAGCCATGATTCTGCCGCAACGGTTCCGTCCTCTGTTATCGCTATGCTTGGGGCTATCAGCGGTATCCGCTCATCTTCTAAGGTCAAGTAAGTCTTTTTGGGCATGAGGATTTCCAATTGGTATGGTAAATCGCCGGGGGTTTTTTGAATCGAGGTCATCCGCAGAAGATATCCACCCATTTCCAAATGATTAATCATCATTTTGTTTGCTATAGGCGTCTGCTTTTGATAAACACATTGGCTATCGCTATCAAACACCTCGAGAAGAATCGACGAACTCCCGCCGATAAATGACAAGGTCAGCGTCGTCGTCCCGTGGGTTCCTACAAAGAAATTATGCTCAACCGGGACACTGTTTTTGAGGATCCCGGAAAATTCTTTGATTTCCCGCCCCATGATCTCTTCGCCCGAAAGGGTCCCTGCCGGGAAAAACATCAACACCAGGCCAAGGCACAAACCTATCAGAAAACGCTTTTTCATCGGATTTTCACCGCCTTTTTTTGTTTTATTGCTCCTTTTATTATGTTCGAATACATTAGGTTTCATGTAGCAGGCGCCCCTGCGCGAAAAAATACACCCACCGAAAATGGATGTCATGTCAGCAAGAATTCATTTATATTCATCGAAATCCATATATTTCCTTATCGAAACAACGCCAAATTACACCGCTCCTCAAAGACCTTGTCAATATCAAGCCTGCAGCAACCCCATAATATCTTTGAATAACAACCCTACCATCAACAGCACCAGCAGAGCCATCCCAACCATCTGGATCATGCCTTTGACCTCCGGCTTCAGTTCTTTGCCCCGTATCCTCTCATAGGTCATCACGATCACCTGGCCCCCATCCACCGCCGGAATCGGGAACATATTGATCACCCCGAACTGTATGCTGAGAATCGCTGTCAGGGTCCAAAGGGTGGAAGCCCCCTGCTCGGCGCCTTGGCCGATTTGCTCAGCCAGCTTGACCGGGCCGCCCAGGCCATCTGCGTTCAGGTTGACAATCATTCCAACCAAAGTGGTAATCAAAAACTTCGTGAATTCCACCGTGTCCCTGGCCCCCATCCATACAGCCTTCCAAGGGGAAACCTTCTCTAGAACGGTTTCATTAATAATCCCGATAATCACCCGTTTAGCTACCTGATCATACTGAGGTTTCACCGGAATTTCCCGGAAACTTCCGTCGGGTTTTTCCACTTGAATCAAGATCTCTTGATCTTTAGCAGAAACTATTTTCGTGGTTAAATCTTCCCACTTCGGTGTCAGCACTCCATCAACCGCAACGATGCGGTCTCCGGCCTCAATACCGGCTAAGCTAGCCGGATAATCCGGCGTAACGTTACCAACGACATTACTGCCTGTCGCCACCGGGCTGCCCCACACCGCGTACAGCATAACAAACAAAATCGCCCCAAAGATAAAGTTGAAAACCGGACCACCGGTGATGACACCCATACGGCGCCCAAAGCTCTTGCGCTCAAAAGAGCGGGGCAACATCTTCTCGTACTCTTCCTGAGTCATCACCCCTTCCTCCAAATCCGCTTTCAACTCGTGCTCGCTCAGAAACCGGCAAAATCCCCCCAGAGGGAACGCCCGCACACTGTATAAAGTCTCGCCCCGCTGCACTTTTATCAGCCTGGGACCAAACCCGAAAGCAAACTCAATCACCTTAATACCGCCCCGTTTGGCAATAATAAAATGACCAAACTCATGCACAAACACCAGAATACTGATAACAATCAAAAACCAAACCAATGACATCACCGACACCCCCCACCCTCATCACAACTTATGTTCCATCCTATTCGGCAAACGTTTTCGGCTTCTCTTCTTGCCCAAGCATCCGCCGCCAAAACATTAGCCAAACTCAAGGCCTCTTTATGATCAAACCGACCGCAGATATCTTTCACGACTTCATAGATCCGCGGATAGGCAATCTCTTCCCGCAAAAAAGCTTGAACACAAACCTCATTCGCCGCATTCATCACAGCCGGCATCAGCCCCCCCCGGCGGCCGCAATCGTAAGCCAATCCCAGTGCCGGGAACCGGGCTTCGTTTACCTTTTCAAAAGTCAGACCTTGTCCGGCCAACACAGGAGTCGGACTGCAAGGCCAACGCCGCGGATAACTCAGCGCGTATTGAATTGGCAACCGCATATCCGGAATACCCATCTGCGCGATCACCGCCCCATCAGAATACACCACCATGGAATGAACAACACTTTGCGGATGCACCAACACATCGATAGTCTCATAAGGCATATCAAACAAATGATGGGCCTCAATAACTTCCAGACCCTTATTCATGAGAGTCGCCGAATCAATCGTAATCTTCGGCCCCATCTGCCAATTGGGATGCCGCAACGCATCCGCCGGTTTCGCAGCCGCCAACCGATTTTCATCCCAAGTCCGAAATGGCCCCCCCGAAGCTGTGAGCACCAGTCCCGTCACATCGCGGGTATCTTCCGACAAACATTGCCAGATCGCCGAATGCTCGCTATCCACCGGCACAAGTGATCCCGGCCGCAACCGGGCCCAAGCCATAACCAGCTCACCACCGGCAACTAAAGTCTCTTTGTTCGCCAGCGCCACCTGTTTTCCCGCTTGCAGCGCCGCCAAAGTCGGTTCCAAGCCAATGCAGCCGCTTACAGCCATCACAACCGTATCCACATCAGAGGCAGTCACCATCTCCAGAAGTCCCGGCATTCCCGACGATACCCGTACAGGACAATCCCCTGTACCAACCCGGAGATCCCGCAACGCCTCCCGCAATTCCCCGGCCGGTTCCTCCTCCCACAAAACAGCAACCCCAGGCTTAACCTGGCGTACTTGGTCCGCCAACACCCGGCTGTTCGATCCGGCAGCCAACGCCACAACCTCCAAAGCTTCCGGCTGGGCCGCTGCCACCTCCAGAGTTTGTCTCCCAATAGACCCCGTAGACCCCACCACAGCAATTCTCTTCTTCATTTTTGAACAAACCTACCCATCCTTAGTAACTTATAGACGCGAAGCGTCAATAAAAAACCAGATAATCCGCATTCTGAATACTGAATACTGGATACTTGCGGGCAGAGCCCGCGTTAGATTCATAGATACCTTATCCAATAATGCAAACATATAAAAACCACCGGAACCGCAAACATAAAGCTGTCAAACCGATCCATAAAACCGCCATGCCCCGGCAACAAATTGCCGGAATCTTTGATTCCCGCCGTACGTTTCAACGTAGACTCAAACATATCCCCCAGTTGGCCAAAAAAACTGGCCACAAAAGACAAGACCAGCATCGCCCATAGGGGCGCAAGTCCGCAAAAATACCAGAACCCGGCACCCACAGCCAGGCTGACCACCAGACCGCCCACAGCTCCCTCATAGGACTTATGGGGGCTCATCAAAGGCGCTATTTTATGACGGCCGATCAAACTGCCGATGAAATAAGCCCCCGTATCCGTCCCCCACACGATAAAGAGACAATACAAAGCCCACAAAAACCCCTCCGGTGCCACACGTATAGGATAAAAACAGCTGAGCAAAGCCACCGGATAAATCAGGGAAAGAAGACTCCAGGCCGCGTCCTTCCAAGTGTATCTGGGGAACGCCACAGTATAAACACAAACAATAATCAAAAAAGCCAAAAGCAAATAAGGTATCAAATAGTGCAACAGTTTAAAAAACACAAGGATAAACCAACCCGCTGCCAGCAGCCAGACCACACTCTTGAGGGGATTGATGTCCAGCAGGTTCCCCATTTTGAGAAACTCACGCAACACCAGCCCGGCAAGAACCGCCAATAACGCGATAAGAAACTGCCCGCCCAACCATGTGAAATATATGAGAATCGGAATGCCAATAACAGAAATCAACAGACGCCTAACCATGCTAACCATGCTATGATCCCTCGCTTATGCCGCCAAACCTTCGCTGCCTCATCTGGAACTCTTTGATCGCCTTATGCACATGTTCTTCACGGAAATCCGGCCACAAACAATCCGTCACCACCAACTCAGCATAAGCACCCTGCCACAACAAAAAATTGCTCACCCGCATTTCGCCCGAAGTGCGGATAATGAGATCCGGATCCGGCATCCCCGCCGTATACAAACACGCGGCAAACTCCTCCCGTTCAATCTCCCGTGGCAACAATTCCCCCGCCTGCACCCGTTCCGCCAGACTCCGGGCAGCCCGAACAATTTCCTCCCGACCGCCATAATTCAACGCGATACAAAACCGCATCCCCGGGTTGTCTTTGGTTTTCGCAACAGCGTCATCCATTTTTTTTCGCACATCTTCTGGCAACTGTGCGCTGTCGCCGATAACGGAAATCCTTACCTTTTGGCGATGCAACGCCATAAGTTCTTTATATATATATTCGCGGATCAAGGACATAAGCATGCCCACTTCTTCCTCAGGTCTTTTCCAATTTTCAGTGGAAAAAGCGTATACTGTCATATATTTAATACCCATGGCATCCAAAGCCTTAACGGTGGCCCGCAACGCATCCATCCCCGCTCTGTGCCCCATCGTCCTGGGCAAGCCGCGCTTTTGCGCCCACCGGCCGTTCCCATCCATGATGATTGCGACATGTTGAGGTAAACCGCTAAGATCAAGTCCCTCCGTCGAACTCAAGAGCACACCCCCCACATTCCCGGTCAACCGGCCACTGCGCTTACAATCTACGTGTCATGTCGGCAGGTCACTGCGCTAACAAACTACGTGTCACACCGGCAGGTCACAAGCCGATCAGCTCTATCACACTTCGAGAATCTCTTTTTCTTTTTTATCAAGGATGCCGTCAATATCCTTCATATGTCTATCCGTCAATTTTTGGGCCCGTTCCTGCCCTTTTTTACAATCATCTTCTGTCAGCAGTTTTTCTTTCTCTGCCTTCTTCAGATCCTCGATCGCATCACGGCGGATGTTGCGCACCGCCACACGGGAATCGTCAGCCTTTTTGCGTGTGGTTTTGACAAGCTCCTTACGCCGTTCTTCGTTCAACTGGGGAATGGCTAACCGGATCACCTGTCCGTCATCAGACGGATTAATACCCAGATCCGACTTCTGAATAGCTTTCTCAATATCTTTGACTGTCCCCTTATCCCAAGGTTGTATCGTTATTAAACGAGGCTCCGGTACCGCGATCGTTGCGATCTGGTTGATGGGCATAGGCGATCCATAACACTCTACCATAATTTTATCAAGCATAGCCGGATTAGCCCGTCCGGCGCGGACCGACGCCAGTTCTCTGCGCAACAGATCGATCGTTTTGTTCATACGCTCGTCGGCGCTGCTCATAATATCCTCAATCATCCTGCTCCCCCCTTAATTTCGAGGTTCGATGTCCGAAGAACCCTGCTCACATCGTACCCGAACCAACAACTTATAAAAAATTGGTTTCCCGCTACCCTATATAGGTCCCGATAGCTTCCTTCTTCACGGCTCTCATAATATTCCCTGTTTCATCCAGCTTAAAAACAATAATGGGGATATTATTGTCTTTGCACAAAGACGCCGCCGTCGAATCCATGACACCCAAAGACTTATTAAGAACATCGAAGTAACTCAGACGATCAAACTTGACCGCGTCGGGGTTCAACATGGGATCCGCATCATACACCCCGTCCACTTTTTTCGCCATCAAGATCGCCTCGGCCTCAATTTCTGCCGCACGCAATGCTGCCGTGGTATCTGTCGAGAAGTAAGGGTTTCCCGTTCCTGCGGCAAAAATAACGACACGCCCTTTCTCCATATGCCGGATGGCGCGTCTACGGATATACATTTCTGCGACCTGGCGCATCTCAATTGCTGACATCACGCGGGTCTGAACCCCTTGATGCTCCAACGAGTCCTGTAATGCCAAAGCGTTAATCACCGTCGCCAGCATACCCATATAATCTGCCGTGGCCCGATCCATGCCTTGAGAGCTTCCGGCGATACCCCGCCAAATATTGCCGCCGCCTACCACAAGGGCCGCTTGCACACCCAAGTCACGCACCATCCGTATCTGACCGGCAATCGCCGTCAGCATCTCAGGATCGATCCCATACCCTCTTTTACCTGCCAGAGCTTCTCCGCTCAGTTTCAACACTACCCGGCGATATGTAGGCGCCGGTTCAGCCACGGCCACTGTCATATAAAGCCCCCTTTCTCGGCGTCAGAAGGTCGGGCCCCGGGGGTCGGGAACCGACCAGCGACCCAGCAATAGGGGTTCAGACATGCGACCCCCAGTAACCGGATCCGACCCCCAGTAACCGGATCTGAACCCCAGAGCACCAACCTCCCAGCCTCCGAACCCCGAACTTCTATTTCCCCATTTCCTTCATAACCTCTTCAGCGAAGTTCTCTTCACGCTTCTCGATACCTTCTCCAACAACATACCTGGTAAATCTCCGTACCGAAATCTTCTCTCCGATCCTGGCCACCATGCTACTCACAAGCTGTTCCATTGTCATTTCAGGATTCTTGAAAAACTCCTGCTCAAGGAGGCATATCTCTTTATAGTATTTTTCCAGACGCCCTTGAGCGACCTTCTCAGCCACATTCTGAGGTTTCCCCTCATTCAAAGCCTGCTCCAAATACACGCTCATCTCATAACGAACCTTATCTTCCGGCACATCTTCACGTCTGACATAGAGAGGATTCTGCGCTGTGATCTGCAAAGCAACATCCTGAACGAACTCACGGAACTCTTCTCCCCGGGAGACAAAATCCGTCTCACAATTCACTTCCAACAGAACACCAATACGACCTCCGCCGTGAATATATGAGGCCACAACGCCTTCCGCAGCGATACGTCCTTCGCGTTTCGACGCCGCAACGAGACCTTTTTTGCGCATATAATCCACGGCCTGATCCAAATTGCCGCCACACTCACCCAAGGCTTTCTTACAATCCATCATGCCGGCGCCTGTCTTCTCCCGAAGCGCCTTAACCAGCGCTGCTGTTATTTCAGCCATCTAACAAATACCCCCTATTCTGAAAGCTTATTCGCCATGTCTGCACTCTCTTCCCTGTTCAGGATCTGATCAGGATTCGGTCTCTCTTCCTGAACCGATTGCACCGGTTGCACTGTTGGCACCGTTGGCACCGTTGGCACCGTTGGCACCGGGTTCTGTATCTCTTTCTGACCGGATAGCACCGGGGTTTGTTTATCTTCCCGGTTCGCTTCCTCTTGGTTCACCTTCTGTTCTCGGCTCTGTTTCTGGGGTTGGGCCTGCTCCTCATCCTCATCAAGGCTCCCCTGCTGGCCTTCAATGATAGCGTCCGCCATTTTCCCTGTCAACAGTTTCACGGCGCGGATAGCATCGTCGTTAGCTGGGATAATGACATCAATCTCATCGGGATCGCAATTGGTGTCCACGATGCCGACAATGGGAATATTCAACCGGCGCGCTTCCGCCACAGCTATCCGCTCTTTACGCGAATCCACTATGAACAGCGCGTCGGGCAACCTCTTCATGGTCTTAATACCGCCCAGGAAACGTGACAGCTTACCCATTTCATGTTTCAGATTGGCGACTTCTTTCTTGGGCAACACTTCAAAAAAGCCGTCGGCCTCCATTTTTTCTAATTTATGCAACCTTTGCACGCGTTTCTGGATAGTTTGAAAGTTCGTCAACATACCGCCTAACCAGCGTTCGTTAACAAAATACATACCGCAACGTTCAGCCTCTTCTTTGATAGGCTCCTGCGCTTGCTTTTTCGTGCCCACAAAAAGCACTGTCCCGCCGTTAGCCGCCACATCACGCATATAGTTGTAAGCTTCGTCAACTTTGCGCACCGTTTTCTGCAGATCGATGATGTAGATGCCGTTTCTTTCCGTAAAAATATAACGCGCCATCTTAGGGTTCCAGCGCCGAGTCTGGTGCCCGAAATGGACGCCAGCCTCCAGCAATTGTTTCATTGAAATAACAGCCATAGGTATCCTCCTTTGTTTTTTCGACTTCCACAAGCTTCATTCCGGCAACGCCTTTCCGATGGGCAAAGAAAAGGAACCGTTGACCGGTCGGCCCGTGTGTTTTGTGTGGTCAACCACATGTGATATACTGTGAACACCACCATGTGTGATCCGAAACAGATGTTTTAGATCAAAACCAGTCTTCAATATACCATAGAGCCGGTTTGAACGCAAGTAAGCATAATATTTGAATATTTGAAAGGATGTTTGAAAGGATACCGGGTGCCAAACACCCGATAGATTGGCAAGAACGCAAATACGCTTACAGGAGGATGCTGCCCTATGGAAGAAATTGTGAAAAGGAATGTCAACGCCAAAAAGATTGTTGAGACGCTGAAGGTCCTCGCCAACGAAAGCCGGCTCTTGATTTTTTGCTGTCTGATGGAAAAGCCCTTAACGGTTGCCGAAATGCACCGGCATGTCCCAAAAATTACAGACTCAGCCTTTTCCCAGCATCTGACGCTACTCAAAGCCCACGGTATTCTGGATTCTGAGAAATCAGGCCAACATGTCACCTATTCCATTGCCGATAATCGTGTGGTGGCCCTTATCGACGTTCTTAGAAAGAACTATTGCTAGGACTCCATCATGCAACCTGTCGTTATTTTCCGTCCAGCAAATATGTGTAGTTCTCAAACTGGTCCAACACCTTGATGTCGGAATCCTTCATCTCCAACTCATCGATAATTTGTTCGCGGGTTTTGTTCTTTAGCTTCTTTCTGTTGATTTGATCAACCAATCTCTTAAGGGCTCCCTTTTCTAAACCCTCTTCAATGCCCTTTTCCATACCCTTTTCCATACCCTTTTCCATGCCCTCTTTCCATTTCTCCTCAAGCCAGCCCTTCTTCTCCGCTACCTCAAAGAAGTATTCTGCCGCAGTACTCATATTCATGACCTCCTCAAAGATTGTTTTGTTCGCCTGGCGCACGCGATCCAGATACACGTTGTTCAAGTCCAGGATTTTCTTTTCCTTATGCACATCAAGAATACTTATGACATCATCAGGTTCCAAGTTGCTGCCTAACATCTTCAGAAATAAGTTATCCTCTTTGGAGAGTTTGTTCCGTTCTACCAATTGTACCGGAAAGACTTCTCCTCTTATATAATATATCCCTCCGCCTTGATCATCAACAGCAAATTTTCTCTCTCCCTCCAAATACTTTAG